>Ga0209107_10000264_pt1 | contig 32004 bp, 18 predicted proteins | sample LakErihyJuly2011_2_FD_187460 | JGI IMG/M metagenome (GOLD analysis project Ga0209107, IMG submission 187460) | Freshwater microbial communities from dead zone in Lake Erie, Canada - CCB hypolimnion July 2011 (SPAdes) (version 2) | ecosystem: Environmental > Aquatic > Freshwater > Lentic >...
GGCGGCAGCTCGATCTTGCCGCGGGCGTAACAGCCGCGGACGGGTTTGAACTCCTTGAGGATCTTCTCGGTGGGGAAGGCTTGGAGACTGTAGGGATGGAGGAGTTTAGTCATAGTAAGTATAGGGCTCCCTGCGCGCCTCCGCCCGGGCAGGGCGCCCGCACCAAAGCAAAAGGGCCGGAGCCGACTGCTTGCGCAGAAGACTCCGGCCCTTGTTTGACGGCCGACTGACCGTGGGGAGGTCCGGTTTAGGTTTCAGACCACGGAAAGATCCGGTTTGGGTTTCGACTGTCAAAAAACGGGTCAGGGGTTGTGCCCTGAGCGGACCGTCTAACAAGTCAAATCCCGCAAAGTTGCATCTACCCTCACTATAAAAACCGAACGGATTTATAAACTACTCGCGGCCAAAAACAAAGAGGGGCCGCTTAGCGGCCCCTCTAGTACAAACTGTTCTCCGTATCGCTTACTTGCGCGGGGCGTTATAGCGACCGCCGCCAGAGGAATTACCTGTGGCGCTGGGATAGCCGCCTCCGTTACCGCAGTTGTTGGGCATGTGTTTAATCATTTTTATTTTTGGGGTTTGGTTAGGTCCGACTAGGCGACTTGCGGATGCGGAACTTGACCGAACCTAGTTCAGCTAACCATTCGTCACTGCTGGAATCCAGATTGGTTAGTTTCGCCGGATCTGGAGCTTCGCCCGGGGCGAAAAGATCCGGCGGGCAGTAGATTTCCCCGATGATCCAGTCGTGGTCTGCCGTCCGCACGCGGAATCCGAAATGCCCTTGAACGTCGAAAGAATAGACATTCGGAATCTCGCCCCGGGCGCATCGATGCTTCAGCAGTGCGTAGGTGCCTTCGACCGAAGGTTCCCACGGAGATTGAATGAACGCCTTCCAATAGGTGCCGATCAGGTCGTTGATTTTAGATTCGGTAAGTCGACTCTGTCCGACCCGGAAGATATGCTTTAAAGACGCCGCCGCTGCCGCGGCCTTCCAAGCCTCGCGGATGAACTCCCCCAGCATGGGTAGGTCGCCCTTGGCCTGAAGGTCGAGCTTGCTGGCCGAAGTTAACTCCTTTTTGAAGGGTTCCAGCGTATCTTCCCATGATTCGAATAGGTCTGAGAAGTCCACGGCCCCTTTTTTGCCGGGCATGCGGACGCGAGCCGCCCCGGAGCTAGCCAGGACTTTATCGTACTCCTCGATGTAGCAGAGGATTTTCGCGTTTGTTGCGTGGGTAAACCCATCGATGCGGACCCCATCGATGTGGACATCGCTGAATAAGTTCACGAATTCAGGCTCGGATGAGATCTCCGCATCGATGATGTAAGTCCGACTGGCAGGGCAGGGAGTATTTGTGTATTTCCGATTGGCAGTGCAGGGCAGTTTCTTGAATTCCCTCAATCCACTTAGCCAACTCAATGAGTTGGGGATCATGCCCTCGATGACTCCGTTCTGAAGGTCGTGGCGGATGAAATTACCGACAAAAGCCTGATTGGCTGCGCCTTCACGGGTCAGGGAGAACCCGATTTTGTAGAAATGACGGACCGCCTCTTTCAGCGTCTTAAACTTGGGGATCGGCCCTAAGCCGATATCCGGGTTGGCAAGGTGGGCCTCATGGGCGATGACGGCCTTGCCGATGCGGTCGCGGATCTTTTTCTCAGATTCAGCCGCTTTATTAAAGGCGATGGTCGGTTCTTTGATGAGCTCCTCGGCCCGTGCCTCATATTTGGTTAGTTTACTCTTTGTTTCTTTTAGTTCCGCCTCAAATTCGCTGATTTTACTTTTTGCCGATTCCAGCAGGCCCTTATCCGACGAGCTGTCCATTCCGGCTCGTTCTTTCGTCAGGATGCAGTCCTGTAAGGGACCAAGCTTTTTTTGCATACCTGGAATTTCCTCATCGAGCCATTTGAGACGCTCGGCAATCTTCGAGCGCTCTGCTGCTACCTCGCTCTCGACCTTTCGTAAGGTCCGCTCTGTGCTGACGCGGGCGGCCTCTGCCTCGGCAAGCGGCTGAGGCGGGAAGAGTTCGATCAGGGTGATGGTTTCCATTTTGTTATCTTGGGGGTTCATAGGTGGATTAGAGATTAATGCCGTTCCGGAATTCGCCGGTTGCCGTGGTGCCGCCGTTCTTTTTTAAGCCCAGTTCGGCGATCGCCTGGCCCAGAAGCTGGTAGGCTTGGTCGACGACATTAGTCTGCCGTTTGTTAGGCGTGATGATGGTACCATGCACGAGATGGTTTCGCACTAGGGCGTTGGCCCGGAACTTCCATGTGAGGTTGTCTCGCTGGAATATCTTCTGATGGACGCCGGAGGCCCGCTTGAGTTCGAAAACGCTTTCGACGAGGGGCAGCTCGCCTTTAAGCACACCCGCTTCTTTCAGCGCCACCCTGATTTCGACTTCGGATTCGATGGCCCGGTAAAGCGTGCCGAGTGTCGTTAGTATCTCCTCGGCCCCCGTGCCGTCGATCTTGGCTTGGATTACCGCTTCAATTCGGGCGCGGAGCGCCGCGCTTGGGGTGTGGACGCTGCGCTTAAGCAATTGTTCGTATGTCTGGCGGACCGCCTTGCGCGTCTGTTCGCCAAACGTATCCGCTTCGCCGTGCATCACGGAGTCGCGAATGGTCTTCAGGTAAGCGACCTGCTTAAGTATGCCGTACGGGACACTCTTTTGCTTATCAGCTTGGTAGATTAGCTGGCCGAGAGGGAGCACCCAGTAGGCTGGCACGTCGGCGAAGCGGCTCAGTTCAGCGTTCGCGATCTTTAGGGCTTCGGAGCCGGGGGTAAGGCCGATGCTTTCGCCGAGAACTTGCTCGATGCCGGCCATGTGCAGGATGGACTCATAGTTCTGGAGGAGCTTAACCCTGGTCAGTTTGGCCACTTGGCCGCTAGCCAGCAGAAAGTCAGCCTTGCCGGTGGTACGCACCTGGTTGATCGCGTCGGCGAGGCTCGGGCGGGGAGATGAGGAGAGGGAGGAGTGAATCATTAGGGTGGGGGTGAAGGCCTGGAGAGAAGGGTCTTTATAAAGAGGGGTGATGCATGCGTGGGTTTGGGTGAGGGCACTTGTCGTACGAACGGACCCGATATTGGGTAAGTGCTTGAAGCAGCGGGCAGAAGGCCGGCCCAAGCGGGCCGGCTGATCTGCCAATCAGGGTTAGTCCTTGTCGCCGGAGCAGGCATGCCAGCAGCGGCTTTCGCAGTCGTGCCAGCAGTTCTCGCCTGCTGTGGCCCCGAGGGTTTCGCTGAAGGCTTCCAGGTAGAGGGCCTGGGTGCGGCGGAAGGCGTTTTCGAGATCCTTGGCGTCCTGCTCCCCGCGCATGCCGAAGTAGGGGTAGTGGTGCAGGTAGCCGCCGAAGGTCTGTTCGCAGTCTTGGACGTAGGCGCGCGTGTCGAGGATGTGCTGGTGCCAGAAGAGATCGATGGCGTTGGTCGGGACCATTCCCTTGCCGTGGCGCTTCACCAGGGTGAGCCAGCGCTTGTATTCGAGTTCGGCCTCGTCGGTCTGCTGGAGCGACCAGCCCTGGCCTTCGTCCTTGTCGCGCAGCTTCATCTTGACCATCTCGAGGTCGAGGGCGGCGACCTGCGCGTCGACTCCCTTGGAAATGAGCCAGCTCATGCGCTCCTGGCTGAGCGGGGCGGGGAAGACCATATGGGTCGGCGCCGGGTTGAGGGTGGAGGCGTGGGCCAAGAAGGCTTCGGCCGAGGGGATCTGGGTCTGGGTATTCATGGTGTATGGTGTTTTGGGTGTGCCGATTTAGCCGACGGCGTTGGCTTCCCGGCTGCTTGCGCGGCCGAAAGTGTCGAAAGGGGAGGCGATCCAGCGGCGGATGAGCAGGCGGTCCTTATCTCCGCCTAGGGCCGAACGCCCGTGGAGCATGCGCCCGTTGTCGATGAGCAGGGATTCGCCCGGGTAGAGCCGGATCGAGAGGGTGGGGCTCGCTTCGAGCGCCTGCAGGAACTTGCGGAAGGCAGGCGAAGACCGTCCATCGGTCATCCAGGGCGTGAAGTAGACCCAGTCGGCGCCATTGGTGTCCTTGCGGAGGACAGGATAGGCGCCCGTGTCGTCGGGGAAGACGACGTGGGTACGGATCGCCAGGGAGCGTAGTTCGTCTCGTTCGGAGCCGGTCAGCGAATCCAGCGCCAGCTTCGTGTCCTTGAGAAGGCTGTAGCCGCCCTCGGAAGACTGGCGGACACATTCCCAGCTGATCCAGCGCGCCCGGGGATGGTCCGTGTGGAGCTGCATCTCCTTGTCCGTGGCCAAGGCCGCCTTGGCGTTGGCACGCGGCGTGATCTCAGTCGTCTGGATGACAGGCCCCAGCTGCGCCAACTCGGCCAGCAAGGCCTCGCGTGCCTGCGGCCGGAGTATGGTCCAGCCATTGGTGGCGATGGCGGCGCTGGAGGGCAACGAGTTGTTCACGCCGATCAGTTTCCCGAATATTCGGACAAGCTGAAGAGCGCATACCCTCGACAGCTTACTCGTCGGATATTTCGTTAACAAAGGGCTAGCAAATGATAAGAAATACCAACAAAAAATGGTTTTTCACTTAACGGGCATAATCGCTATTTATTACCACAAGATGGAGTAACTTGACGGCCCTAGGCCAAACGAGAGCATTTGCCTATGCCGACCGCCTATCCATCCCACGATAAACGATGGGAAAGTCTTCTGGTTTCGTCGTTGCTCGAGTCGCTCAGGGAGGAGGCGCAAAGCGTCCACCCCGGAGACGCTGAGGAATATAAAGGATCGAAGTTGGCACTGAAGCGTGCGGAGCAGTTACGCCAAACAATCAAAGCCAAAAAGATTACTTCCGTGAAGTCCACCTTGGCCAGCGCCAACACCTTCATCAAGGAAGTCGCTGGTGGGCTTGGGGATTTCTTGTCCGGCATGAGGCTCGTCGGCCGTTTCAAGGACGGTTCGGAGACGAGTAAGAAGGTTAGGGCAGTGTTGATGAGGAACAGTCGGGTCGAGGCGTCCCTCAGATATGCCGAAGGTCAACTCAGGCTAGTTCTGCCGGACATGGTAGGAATCGACGATAACCGTTGGCCTGGTCACGTTTCCTACCGCGCGGGAGCCAGTCATTTCGTCGCGGTTTGCCTGCGGGTGCACTCGATCTTGCCCGACGTGCCCTTTGATGTGGTGACGCAAGCCGCCGCCCGCCGAATCATTGTGCCGGCCTTGGCGCACAACCTGAAATTTTTCGCCAAGCTGCACCCTCAGGTGTATAGGTTCTTTGTCCACAACGACACAATCGGTCTGCGGAGAGGCAAGCTCATCGTGCCTGACGAAATCCTCGAGGATGTGCCGGCCGAAAGCAGGTATGTGGCTAGGAAGTGGGCTCGGTTGTTCAACGTCTGCGTGCACGTTGGGAATATTTGGGGGGAGCGAAGAGTCGGAGAGCTTTATGCCGAGCTCCAAGGCTTGCTTCGCGATTATGAGGCTGACCCTCGTTCCAGTCGCCTATGGCGGGATTTATCGATACTGGCCGCCGGTGATATGGCGGTCGACGAGATGCTGGTTTCTTGGGTTATCGAGGATGTGGGGGGCGACCCAAAGGCCCAGGCTTCTGGTCCGCTCATCAATTGCGCCCGCTCGCGGTTCGGGCTCCTCCGCTACGCCTACCTGATGGCCAAGGAGGCTGAGGTGTTCAGGGAAGACTTTACCGAGGGTAAGCGTGTGGCGGCCGATCTCGTGAAAAAACTCGAACGGAGCAAGGCAGGCGATCTTCCTGAAACTCTGGTGAACGAGGCGTTTGGCTGGGCGTACCTTCTTTCGCGTAATAACTTATTGGGGCGGAAGTCCAAAGTTCTTTCATCCGCCCATCGGGATCCCGACGCAGTCGCGCTTTTGCTTTACGACATGCTCAATGAGCTGCGCCTTAAAGCCGTCAGTGAAACGCACCGGACATTGGCGCTCAGATACCTCGTGGGGTTCATGACTAACCCGCGATTCATCAAGCCACTGTCCAAGATTCGCGTAGACCCTAAAAAAGGATCCTATCATTCACAAACCGTCGAGGGGCTCATCACGGACGCGTCCAAGATGCCAATGATGCCCCAAAGCATCATCTTATTGGCGAGGGCCAGGGTCGCCTTACATTATGCATTCCTTTATCGCGGCGACGCTAGGCGCCAGGTCCAGGAGCTGCAGTCATGCCTAGACCACTACGCGGGAATCCTGAAGGAACTCGATAAGCCCACCACCTCCGGAATCATGGATGGGGAAGTCATAGCTTGGGCGCTGCCTGAAATGTACTACGCCATCGAATTACTGAAGCAACATGATGTTGAGAGCAAAGGTGATTGGCGCGACGTGCAGGACGCCCTTCAGGTTCTCGGCGAGATGCAATATGGAGTGTTTTTTAACCCTAAAGAGGAGCTGGAGCGCGTCGCGGAAGGGCTGCAGCTTGCGGTTGGCACGTAAAGATTGGATAACGTTTTTCTACAGTATATCTGGCATTTTAAAGGCGACGCAGGGTCGTCGTTAACTTTTGGAGTGCCCTCATCGAAGTGAGGCCTCAGGCGAGTTGAGAGTAGCCGCCCCCGGATGATGATACTGACGTCATGATTGACGCATCTATCTACCTCACCACCGACGGCGCCCCTGCCTGTCAGCCCGTCGAGCTTCGCCCTCTGGGCGCCATCTACCTGCTTAGCTTCGATACGGGCGAACACGCCGATGCCTCCCTGGCGTTCAAAATCCTCAAGGCCGCCTTCACCGAGGCGGGAGGCGCGGTATCTTTCCAAACCTAACCCCCTACTTATCATCCATGGATCCATCATTTGAAGAAATGCTACGCCACACGCTTCCGCCTGCTGAGGCGCAAACCGCTATTAACGAGGAACGTGCCCGCTTGACCGATCGATTGCGAGATCCCGAGCACCTGAGGAAGGAGCTCGGTGGCATCTATATCAAAATGCGCCAAAACAAAGTCGAATGGGAGCGCCGTCTCAAAGAAGTCAGGGAGCAGGGATACTCCCACAAGGAAGACGGAACTCGGCAGATGGTCTTGAAATACTCGGCCCTAGAGCTCCAGGCCCTATGCGGACTAGCGACTTTGGCTTCGTCCCCAAGTACTGAGAATAATCCCGAAAGCACAGATAACTCGAGCGCTGAAACAAATCCCTCCGGCGGCGGCCGCGGTAACGGCCCTCGCAAGTAAGCGAGGACTTGATCGCAAATCTCCAGGGGGCCACGAAGTGGCCCCCTGTTTTGTTTGTAACGGTGATTAGCCCGAGTGTGACCAGCGAATAGCAGCGTGCCCTGCTCTCCATCGGTATTTCTTTTCGTCTGGCCAAATGAGTCCGGAAATTGGCCCACTTAGGACAGCGGAGAGGTCGCCTCCTTCATACGCTTCGCCGCTCCGCATGACCTTGACGTCTTTTACTTTCAGGGTCCCCGGTTCGCAGCCGGTGAAACGAAGGTTCTGGAGGGTACTTCCGTGCAGTTGCATGCCGCCAAGCTTGCACGAATAAAATTCAGTCGCAGTAAATTTCGAATTCTCAAGCGAAGCTTCAGTGAAATCACAATCCACAAACCCGCCGCCTTCGATGATTGCTTCGTTAAGCATGGCGCCTTTGAAGATTGTTTTCTTGGCGGTGACGCCGGATAGGTCTATGCCTTTGCCTTGGACCCGACGCAGATCCGCCCCACTGATGTCGGCGTCCTTCAAGCTCGCGCCATCAAGTAATGCGTCGGTCAGGTTGGCGGACTTCAGCTGCGCGCCGGTTAGGTCAGCCTTCAGCAGGGACGCCTTCTTGAACGATGAGTTCTTAAGCGCAGCGCCAGCAAGCTTGGCGCCGTTTAACTTGGCTCCGTCGAAGTTGCAGTAGAGCAAGGTCGCGCCTTCCAAGTTTACGCCCGCGAGGTCGCACTTCGAAAAGTCGCACCGGTAGAAGTAGGCAAGCCCCATGGCTGCGCCTTTGAAAGAGAGCCCGCTGAAGCTTACATTTTCAAAGCGTGCCTTTCCGGCGGCTTTGCTTCGGCTGGCCAGAGGCTGCTTTAGCCATGCCTTGTGCAGGGCGATGATCTCGTCGGCTTCTTTTTGGGTCATTGGGGTGACTTAGTAATAGATGCTTATATTGCTGGGTCAACCCGCACCCCGCCCCCATGGGCTTTCCACGCTCTGAGGAACTCCGCAAGGAGCGCGGATCGAATCTTGATAGGCTGAAGAAGGACCTGATCTGGCAGGTTAAGCGGTTATGCGACGACGTACCCCGTCTTGGTCCGGCAGTACTTCGTGCCGTTTACTTCGACGCAGTCTCCGACGGATACGATCCTGCGGATGACCTCGAAGGTCTGCTTATCAGGCCATTTGCTATCTACGATGTGCGTTGCGGACTCAGTATCGACCTCGTCTCCGCACTCCAGCAGATACCTGATCGGGTCCAAGGCTTCGGCGAGCGTCAGGAATGGCCCCGTCAGTTCTTCCCACTCGCTTCCGGAAAAGTAATACCCCCGCCACTCGATCACTTCGCAGTGCCCGTTCTCGGTGGAGTACCTGAAGATTTCGAAGTGCTCTTTGAGATTAAAGAGGAGGTCTGAGACGGCATCATCTTTCAGAGCATCCCTAAGGTCCTCATCGGTAATGCCGGTATCTGTGATGAAGTGAGCCCTGAGCTCGGCATTCTTAATCAGAGTATCAAAGGTAGGTTTGCTCATGGATTTATTACGGTGTTATACGGCGCCAAGCTTGCCGTTTTTCATTAAATAGATTGCTCGGTTGATGACGATAGTGCGCCCTTCGGCGACATGGTTGGCGCAGAGTCGCAGGGTTTCATCTAGGGGGAATTCACTGGTCACGTTATAGTCGACCAGGCTGACGTCGATGGTGTCTCTATCCATGATAGCCCCAAACGCTTCTTCGAAATCATCGAATGGCCCAGCGTCGTCTTCGTAAGCGCAGTATTCGCCAAAGAACAGATACTTGCCGGCGAGCATCTCGATGCCACAACTGGCCGGATTACCTTGCCCGTCTTCGTAGTTGAGGGTGATCAACGGAGTTCTCCCGTATGGGCGATTAATTGAGCATCCCTCATCGAGTTGGCTAGGGTCGTCATGACCTAATTCACTCCAGAGCAGGTTTGTGGCAGCTTCGGACTCCAGGATTCGGCTCCAATGTAGTTTTGCCATACAGGTAGGTTGGGCTGGTTAGATATGAACTGTGAAGTCCTTACGGGAAAAAGATCATGTTCTTTGCCGGCACAAGCGCCTTGGCCTCTTGGGCCGTAAGCTTCACCGTCCCGAACCATTGGTGGACGGTCCAGCCGCGGCTATGGGTGCATACGACCCGTACATGCCGGTCCCGGAACTTTGATAGCAGCCCGCGTTTCCCAGGTCCGACTTTGATGATGTAAGACTTGCCGACCTGTCCAACGCCGTACCGGTACCTTTTCCCGTCGTTGAACTTGTAGCGTAGCCAGAAAAGCCACGCCTGAAGGTTGCTCATCGCAAAATGATTTTCTTTCTTAGTTTTGGCTTCCAGAAACGCCTTCAGTGCCTTGCCGACGTCGTCGTGGTAGGGGTCCTCATAGAATTGAACTTCTTTTTGGTACATAAAGGGTTCTTTGCCCGCCCACGTGCGGTTGCCTTGGATTTAGTTCTTAAGCGGGATGAGGGCTTCTTCCTGGGCCTTGGTCAGCTTAACCGGGGCAAAGCGCAGGAAGGTGGCGAAGCCGTTGCGGCCTAGGGAAATGATCCGGACGTACCGGCCCCGATGCCGGGCGAGGGCGCCCCTCCGGTTAGCCGGCACCTTCATGATGACGGACTCCCCGATGCACCGCGCCTTATAGGTATCCACCCTGGCTTCCATGCCCCGGTAGCGGTACCAATCCACCAGGGCGCCGACCACCGCTTTGGCCACTACGGAGTCCTTCTTGGAGGGGGCTTTACGGTACCCTTCCAGGGCTAAAAACACGTCATCATCGACGTTATCCTCATAAAATACCGTGTTATTTAAGGGAGTAGCGTCCATCACTCAATAGTGTTAACAGTTATATGTGAAGTCAACCTCTCAGGGGCAATCTAAGGCAAAAAACTAATATAAAATGACGGTTTTCACCTTAATTGCTGGGGTTCACTACCGGCATTCGTATCTAAGGGGTATGCTCCAGTTCGCCCCGGGCTCGCGTGTAGTCATCCGTGATGAGGAATGGCTGGTGAGGCGTATCGACCCCTCGACCGACGGGGGCCATCTGCTCACTTGTGACGGGGTCTCCGAACTCGTGAAAGGGCGAGAGAGCCTGTTCCTGACGGAGATGGAAGGTGAGAAGAACATCAAAGTCCTCGATCCGCGCACGACCGAACTTATCCCGGACACTAGCTCGAACTTCGATCGTTCGTTCCTCTACCTCGAGGCGAAAATGCGTCGCTCCACTCCGAACGACGAGCGCATCCATCTCGGTAACCGTGCCGTCATGGATGTTAATGCATACCAGCTGGACCCCGCGCTCCAGGCGCTACGTCAGCCACGTCAACGTATCCTAATCGCCGACGCGGTCGGCCTGGGTAAGACACTCGAGGCCGGCATCCTTGCGACCGAGCTCATCCAGCGCGGCCGGGGACGTCGCATCCTGGTGATTACGCAGAAGAGCATGCTGACGCAGTTCCAGAAGGAGTTCTGGTCCCGCTTCACGATCCCGCTCGTCCGTCTCGATTCGCTCGGGCTTCAGCGCGTCCGCAACACGATCCCAAGTAACCATAATCCCTTTAATCACTTCGATCGCACGATTATCTCGGTCGATACGCTGAAGACCAACCTGGAGTACCGTAACTACCTAGAGAACGCCTGGTGGGATATCATCATCATCGACGAGTGCCATAACGTCGCCGCCCGCGCCGGCGAAGACTCGCTTTCCAGCCGTGCGCGCTTGGCCCGCCTCCTGGCCCGTCGCTCTGATACGCTGATCCTGCTTTCCGCCACGCCCCACGACGGCTCAGCCCGCAGCTTTGCGTCGTTGATGTCGTTGCTCGACCCCACCGCGATCAGTGACCCGGAGGACTACACGCCCGAGGATTTCCGTGACAAGGGCTTGGTCATCCGTCGCTTCAAGAAGGACATCAAGGATCAGGTGAAGGAAGACTTTAAGGAACGTATCACAGAGCAGCATTCACGAAAAGCCTCGCCCCAGGAAGAGGCGGCCTTCGAAGCTTTACTCGCCATCCCGTTCACCCAGGGCGGCGCCCATCACTCCGGAAAGAAGCAGGAGCTTCAGCGTATCGGGGTGCAGAAAGGTCTCTTCTCCAGCCCGGCTGCCGCGATTATTTCAACCGATCGTCGTCTTGCTAACCTGGCAGCTGACCCGAATCCATCGGTCGACGTCGCTGCCGAGGTCGCTGCTCTCAAGGTCTTCAAATCCAAGCTCGAAACGATTAGGCCGGAACACTTCAGCCGCTATCAGCAGCTGGTCGAACTACTCAAGTCTCCTAATTGGAAGTGGGATCATTCCCGCCCGGACGATCGCATCGTGATTTTCTCGGAGCGCCTCGACACACTCAGCTGGCTTAAGGATAATCTCCCGGCCGCCGTCGGTATCGCCACGGAAAAGGTGGTTGTCCTCGATGGCAGCATGAGCGACACGGAGCAACAGGAGATTGTCGACCGCTTCGGGCGACAGGAAGACCCCATCCGTGTCTTGCTCTGCTCCGACGTCGCCTCCGAAGGCCTGAACCTTCATTACTTCTGTCACCGCTTGATCCACTTCGACCTGCCTTGGTCGCTAATGGTCTTCCAGCAGCGCAACGGGCGCGTGGACCGCTACGGACAGAAGCACCAGCCTCTCATCTCTTACCTCTACACCGATACGTCGGTAGAGAAGATCAAGGGCGACTTCCGTATTCTGGAGATTCTCCAGGAAAAGGACGAGCAGGCTGCCATCAATCTCGGCGATCCCTCATCGCTGCTCAACGTGCATGACCCGGAGAAGGAAGCCCAGAAGGTAGCCGAAGCGATGGCTTCTGGCGCCGGGCCTGTGCCGTTTGGCCAGAAACTCGACGAAGCCCAAAAGAAGATGGAGGAGGGCGCCGCCCAATCCGACGGCGATGACTGGCTGATCCAGCTGTGCAGTCCTGCTTCGGTGTCCGCCGCGCCGGCTTCGCCAGCTGCGCCCGACAGTCTGAAACACATCGTCGCCGCGAAGAGTCTCTTCGGAAAGGGGTCTGTCTCCGCCGATTTCCATTTCGTGAAGACCGCGCTCCGCGTCTTGGAGACGCAGCAGGGCAGGGGCATCCAATACACGGCTGATGACGCAACCGAGTCGCTCAGCCTGACCGCCCCCCTCGACCTCAAGGATCGCCTACGCATGGTCCTCCCCTCCGAGGTGCGCGAGACGCAGGGCCGTTATCATTTCAGCGCGCGCCGCGACGATGTCGAAGTCGCGATCGTACGCGCACGCCAGCAGCGCCAGGAGGAAGATACTTGGCCGGAGCTCCATTACCTCTGGCCTCAGCACCCGGTCATGGAGTGGCTGTCCGATCGCGTGCTTGCGGAGTTCGGTCGCCTGAACGCCCCGGTCATCACGACGGAGAAGCTCCCCGTCGGCTCGCATGCCTTCCTGGTCATGGGACTCATCCCCAATAAGAAGGGCCAGCCTCTGCTCGTCGATTGGCAGGCAGTCGTCTTCGAAGGCAAGGGATGCAAACTCGTCCCGCTGATGGAATTCCTCCAGGCTCACGATCTCAAGGCCGGCACGCTCCCGAACTCCGGACGCCCGCCGGCCCTGGACTCTCTCAAGGCATCCCTACCTGCGGCGATCGACGCCATGCGCGAGCACGTGATCACTCAGCAGGCGACCTTCAGCGCCGAAATGCAGGCTCGTCTGGTCAATCACCTCGCCAACCTCAAGAAACTGCAGGGACGGCAGGTCGAGCAGCTCGAGATTCGTCTCAATGAGAGCGGCCATAACGACAAATTCAAATCCTCGGTACGCGAACGCAAGACGACCCAGATCACCAAGGTCTTCGACGACTACCGCCAGTGGGTCGAAGACACCCTTACCATCGAGCCGAGCCCTTTCATCGAGGTCCTGGCCGCTGTCACCCGCCCCTGATCATTTTCCATGTCCGTCGCCCAAGCATCACAGAACTTCGTCGGAATCACCAACGAGAACGAGTTCTACGGCCATCAGTATCTGGCTGAGGTATTCTCCGGGGATATCCGTGAACTCATCGATCGCTGGCAGGCTGCCGCCGATGCCGCCACTCCGGAAGAAAAGGAAGCCCTCGCCACGCCTTTTGCGAAGCTACGCCGCCAAGGCACACCGTGGTTTGCGGCCCTGAATAACCTGAGCCGTCTCCGTGATCCTGCGGAATGCATCCGTGCGCACCACGAGATGCACGCGCCGTTGCTTAAGGCCTTGGGCTACCAGCTCGAGCCGGAGATGTTCGAGCCTAATGAACACCATCCGATGCCTACGTGGCTGGTGAGGCGTGACGGGCAGGGCAACCCCAGGCTCCTCATCGTTCCTGCCTATAATCCCGGACAAGAAGAGGATAGCGTCCTAGACCAGAAACTGAAGCCAGCCCACTTCGGGGGTCAGGAAGTCCCGGCAGCCTACCGTAACTACACCTGGCTGGAGATCCTCTCCGAGACGATCTTCGCCGCCGAGAAGGCTCCTCGCTATGTCCTTTTGGTTGGCCTGAAGGAGTGGATCTTGGTCGATCGTATGAAGTGGCCGAACAATCGCCTGCTTCGTTTCGACTGGGCTGAGATTCTCGACCGCAAGGAAGACCTCACGCTCAAGGCCGCTGCTGCTCTGCTCCACTCGGACAGTATCGCTCCGTCCGCCGGGTCTAGCCTCCTCGAAGGGCTCGAGGAAAACGCTCACAAGCATGCCCACGGTGTCAGCTCAGACCTCAAGTATGCGCTGCGCGAGGCCATCGAGATCTTGGGTAACGAAGCCGTGCGCCAGTTGCGCGAGCAGGCTACGCAGGACAAGAAAGGCTTCTTCAAGGGCAAGGATGCGGTTGATCCGTCTGAACTCAGCCTCGAGTGCGTGCGCCTCGTCTACCGCCTGATGTTCCTCTTCTACATCGAGGCACGTCCGGAGCTGGGCTATGTCCCGATTCAGAAGAGCGACGTCTACTTCAAGGGCTACAGCCTGGAAATCCTCCGAGACATCGCCGAGAAGGCGCGTCTAGAAAGCCCGCAGGCCCTTGATGGAAAATACTTCGATGCTTCGCTCCGCGGGCTATTCAATGCCGTCAGCAACGGGTGCGGACTATCCGTGCAGCCGACTTTGTCGGCGGGCTCGGTAAAGGAAGCCTTCGCGCTCGCTCCGCTCGACAGCAAGCTCTTCGACCCGGACTCCACCCCGCTGCTCAACAAGGTCGAATTCCCGAACCACGTCTGGCAGAAGGTGATCAAATTGATGTCGCTTAGCCGTGGTAAACGGAAAGGGCGTGTCAGCTACCAGCTCTTGTCGATCAATCAGCTCGGAGAAGTCTACGAAGCCCTCCTCTCGTACCGTGGTTTCTTTGCGGACGAAGACCTTTACGAGGTCCAGCCCGATCCGAACGCCAAAAAGGGCCGCAAGGCGGTGGTTCGTGAAGAAGGCGAAGAGGAGGGCGAGGAAGAAGACGAAGTCGTCGAGGAAGGTTCAGCCCAAGGCGGCGGCACCAAGGACGTCATGGAGTCGGCCTGGTTCGTGCCGGCTAGCCGCATCAGCGAATACACTGAAGCCGAACTCGTCTATGACACGAACGACGAAGGTCGTAAGCAGGCCCGTAAATACGAGAAGGGGACCTTCATTTATCGTCTGGCCGGTCGCGATCGTGAGAAGAGCGCGAGTTATTATACGCCACAGGTGCTGACCAAGTGCCTGGTCAAGTATGCCCTCAAGGAGCTCTTGGTCGGAAAGAAGGCGGATGACATCCTCAAGCTGACTATCTGCGAGCCTGCCATGGGCAGCGCGGCGTTCTTGAATGAAGCTGTCAATCAACTGGCCGAGGCCTACTTGGAGCGGAAGCAGGAAGAGAAACAGAAGCGCATACCTCACGATCAGTATGCCTTGGAGCTCCAGAAGACCCGTATGTTCATCGCCGACCGCAATGTGTTCGGCGTCGACTTGAATCCGGTAGCGACGGAGCTCGCGGAGGTCAGTCTATGGCTGAACGCAATCTACGGGGAGCAGCCTAAGCCCGGAGAAGCCCCGAAGGCAGCGCGTGTCCCTTGGTTTGGATACCAGCTTTTCGCCGGCAACAGCCTAGTCGGTGCCCGCAGGCAGGTTTACGACCAGAAGCTGCTCTCGCCAGGCAAAGGTGAGGCCAAGTGGTACGAGACCGAGCCACGTCGTCTTGATCCGATAGATCCCGACCGGAAGGAGACGGAAGTGTATCACTTCCTCCTGCCTGATGAGGGTATGGCGAACTACACCGATAAGGTCGCTAAGTCGCTCTATCCTGAGGATTTCAAAAGGATCAAGGAGTGGCGGAAGGAATTCATCAAGCCGCTCGCCGCGAGCGAGATCAAATGGCTCCAGAAGCTCTCGAAGGCGATTGATGAACTATGGGCTGAGCACACACGGCTCATGAAGGAAGACCGTGAGCGGACGGAGGACCCGTTGGTTCTTTGGCCAGATGAGGCGGGTCCGGCTAAGCTGCTGTCTCGCGCAGAGAAGGAGAAGCTCCGCAAGCAGCACGTCCTGAACGAAGACGCCGATATAGCCACGCCTTACCGCCGGCTCAAGTTGGTCATGGACTATTGGTGCGCCCTTTGGTTCTGGCCCATCACCGAAAGCGCCTCACTGCCGTCACGTGACCAGTGGTGGCTGGAAATCGGAGCCATCTTGGAAGGCAATATCGTCGACCTGGCCGTTCAACCTGATCTGCCGGTAGTTCCTGAAGCAAAAAAAGAACAAGATGACTCTTCGTCTTTATTCAGTACAGATAAGGAGCTCCCAGGACTGGTAGATAAGCTCGGCCAGCTACGCATCAGCAGACTTCGTCAGAACTTCTCTAACATCAAGACAGTCGAAGGATCTTCCTCGCGTCACCGGTTCTTCCACTGGGAACTCGCGTTCGCGGATATCTTTGGCGGGCAGGGAGGGTTCGATCTCGTACTTGGTAATCCGCCATGGTTAAAGGTCGAATGGGATGAATCAGGCATACTTGGGGAGAAGAACCCGATCGCAGATATCCGTAGCTTAAATGCTACCGAGTTATCAAAAAGCCGCTCATCGACCTTCCTTATTTTTCCAGATTTAAAAATGGAATGGCTTGCAGAATTAGAAGCGGTCGAGGCAACGCAGAACTTTCTCGGTGGTTTCCAAAACTACCCTCTGCTGAAGGGATTGGCTGCGAATCTGTACAAATGTTTTTTGCCTCAGGGTTGGATGCTGGCAGGTGAATCCGGCGTGGTAGGCTACTTGCATCCAGAAGGGCCGTATGATGACCCAAAAGCAGGCGCGTTACGCGAGGCTATTTATCGGAGGCTTCGTGCACATTATCAGTTCGTTAACGAAATGGGCCTATTCTCGGATGTGCACAATCTTGTTAAATATAGTGTAAACACATATGCGAAAGGCCGTGAGAACCCATCGTTTGACCAAATTGCTAATCTATTTATTCCTGGAACTGTCGATGCCTGCTACGCGCACGACGGAACTGGTATGGTGGGGGGGTACAAGAACCCAAACGGAAAATGGAATACTTTAGGCCATCTAGATCGTATTGTGAAAGTGGGCGTGGAAGAACTTAGGGTGTTTGCCCTGCTATATGACGAACCTGGCACTCCGCCCTTAAAAGCAAGGCTCCCCGTACTACACGCAGGCACTCTTTTCAGTGTTTTGAGAAAGCTCGCCTATTATCCCCGTCATATATCGGATTTAGCATCAGAATACTATTCCACCGAAATGTGGAATGAAACAACTCAGCAACAAGAAGGAACGATTATAAGGAATGGAGATCGGAGCGCTCCATTCGCGACATCTCTCGACGGCTGGGTGCTCTCCGGGCCACATTTTTATCTTGGAAATCCTCTCAACAAAACACCACGTACTATTTGTGCCGGCAATAAGCAATATGACCCATTGGATTTAGAGCTCATACCTGATGGTTACATCCCGAGGACTAATTACCGCCCGATGGATAATTTTGATGAGTACCTCCGGCGCGTGCCGGTTGTTTCATGGACTGAGCCAGGTCATTCCGTGGAAAGGCCCGTGACGGATTACTTCAGGGTAATTTCTCGGACAATGATTAATAGTTCCAGCGAGCGTACGCTGGCGAGTGCCATCATTCCAAGAGGCGTAGGGCATGTTGATTTAGGGTTCTCAATTACGTCGTCCAGAAATGAGGTTATAGCTCTAGTGGCAGCGTCTTTTGTTTCTGTACCTTTTGACTTTCACGTAAAGGCCACTGGCAAGAGTCACTTTCGTAGTGATATCGCATCTCTTCTGCCCTTCATTGATGGATGCGTAGCGAAGGATTCTCTCATTATTCGCATCTTGGCGTTAAACTGTTTAACCTCGCATTACGCTGTATTGTGGGAAAACCTTTTCACACCTACATTCCTAGGAGAGTGTTGGAGCCAGCCCAATAACCCACGACTACCGCAGAAATATTTCCAGGAACTTTCGCCGAACTGGAGTCGTGGTTGTGCGTTGCGAACTGATTATGCCCGACGAATGTTGCTTGTGGAGATCGATGTACTTGTTGCTCATGAGTTAGGCCTTACATTAGATGAGCTTAAGTTAATTTACCGCGTGCAATTCTCGGTTATGCAAACGTACGAGAGGCATACATGGTACGATGCCAATGGGAGGATTATTTTCACAAACAGCAAAGGGCTTGTCGGCGTTGGGTTGCCTCGTAAGCGTAAGCGTTCTGATGCTGAGATTAAGTTTAAAAATCCAGACGGTTCTTCACGTGAAGTCGAAGGCTGGGACGAGATTCGAAAGCTTCAGGACGATGGTCAGCTGACCGACGGCTCTATCATTTCTACGATGATCGTGGATGACACCCAGCCGGGAGGTCCTATTCGGCGTGAACGTAAGTATTTCGCGCCGTTCGCTTTGGCTAACCGCGAGGAGGACTACCGGATTGCTTGGGAGTACTTCGAGCGAAAGAAGGCCGCCGAATCCAAAGGCTGATCACGATGCTTCCCTCCCTCCTTGCCCGCGAAATTCGCACCGGTCTCCGTCACTTCTTGGTGACGGGCTTCGAGCCGTCCGATACACGCTTCGCCGGACTGGCCTCTCGCTTCGCCGAAGATGAGTCGCGCTGGCTGAAGGGGCCCTTCGTGCAGATCGGCCTGCCGTTCCGCCAAGGGGCCAAGGGGCGGGACTTCTTCGCGGACTTTAAGACGAAGTATCCAGGCTTCGTCCACCAGGAGAACGCCTGGAATCGGCTGTCCGCCCTTGGCTCTCCAAAGAGCACCTTGATCGCGACGGGTACGGGCAGCGGCAAGACGGAGGGTTTCCTTTACCCGGTACTTGATCATTGCGCCCGTGAGGCGACCCAGGGCAAGCGGGGCATCAAGGCGCTCATCATCTATCCGATGAACGCTCTGGCTTCTGACCAGGCCCGACGTATCGCCGCCACCATCGCTGAGACAGCTACCTTCAAGCATCTCCGTGTCGGCCTGTATGTGGGCGGCAAGTCTGGCCGCGGCCAGATGACCATGACACCTCAAGAGGTCATCACGGACCGTGACACGCTCCGAGGTGAACCGCCGGACATCTTGCTGACGAACTACAAGATGCTGGATTACCTCCTCATCCGTCCGAAGGACCGTAGGCTGTGGGAGAAGAACGCCGCCGATACGCTGAAGTACGTAGTCGTCGACGAGCTACACACTTTTGACGGTGCGCAAGGCACGGACCTCGCGATTCTCCTCCGCCGCCTGAAGGCACGACTGAAGTCCCCCGTGGGATCCGTGGTCCATGTCGGCACATCGGCTACCCTCGGTGGCGGTACTGACACGGCGCCTCTCCGGGAGTATGCCCGACAGGTATTCAGCACCGAGTTCGGTGAGGACGCCGTGGTGACAGAGAATCGCCTGACTGAGGCTGAGTTCCTAGGGAATCAACCTATCGAGCACGTGCTCTATCCCTCGCCGGGATTCGTGGAATCCCTGGAGCCTGAAAAATATGCCGGAGCCGATAAGGCGTTGGAGGCTTGGTTCGCCAGTTTCTTTCCGGGACAGCCCGCACCTGCTGACATCAATAACCCGGAGTGGAGGGCGGGTCTAGGCGAGCTCCTCAAGCGACACCTGCTCTTCGTCAACCTGCTCAAGATTATGAAGGGGAAGGTGGTCTCCCTCGAAGACCTCCAGGTGCAGATGCAGGGGCCGCTACCAGAAGCCCTCCGTCCTTACACGGCCAAGGTGCTGGATGCTTTGCTGGCTTTGATCGGCTGGGCCCGCGGCGGCGTCAAAGGCCAGCCCTTCGTGAACCTGCGCGTGCAGCTCTGGCTCAGGGAGCTCCGTCGTATGGTCGCCTCGGTTGAGTCGAAGCCGGAAGAGATCCGTCTCCGCGCCTCCAGTGATATCCCGATCGATGGGCTTAAGATTCACCTCCCGCTGGTCCAGTGTCCAGAATGCCATTCCACCGCTTGGCTGAGTAAGACGACCCAGGGCAGGAGCGTCGTGTCTGCCGAGTTGGATAACATCTATAACTCATGGTTCGGCTCTCACCCCGAGATCCTGCGACTCTATCACCCCGCTGCGCTCAAGCGGCCTCGTTGTAATGGATATGAACAGCAACTCTGCGTCCGTTGCGGATCGCTCCAAGACGGGGACGTTCAGTGCTCGGGCTGCGGTAACAAGGAATTCGCCCCGGTATTCCGCGTCACGGCTTCTTACGTGAAGAGCTTCCAGAACGGGAACCAAGTCCTCAAGCACGACAAGACCTGCCCCGCCTGCGGATCCGACAACGACCCGATTCTTTTGGGTGTACGTAATGCCACGATGGGCGCCGTCGCCGTCGAGCAGTCCTGGGCCAGTCCCTACAACGACGACAAGAAGCTCATCGCCTTCTCCGACTCCGTGCAGGACGCCGCCCACCGGGCCGGTTTCTTCTCCGCCCGTACCTATCTGAACACGGTCCGCATCGGCCTCACGAAGGTCATCGACAGTTTCCAGCAGGATCAGGTCGCATGGCCGGAGTTCCTGGAGCGCGCCACCAAGGTCTGGTTTGACCCGACCGCCGGGCTATCCATGGACCCTGAGCGCTTTGTCTCAGAGTTCATCGGCCCGAACATGACCTGGCAGCGGGACTGGGCCGAAGAGCTGCTCGGCAAGGGTAGACTCCCCGGGAGTAGCCGACTGCCCGAGCGCGTCGCCAAGCGACTCCGCTGGCAGGCCTTTGCGGAGTTCACCTATATCGGCCGTAGGGGTAGAAACCTAGAGACCCTCGGGAAGGCGGTACTCGCTCCGGATGCCTCCGTGATCGAGACAGCGGCCGCCCAGCTGCTTCCCGTCCTGAAGGAGCAATACGGCCTGCGTCATCTGGAAGAGAAGCGTGTCTTCCAGTGGGTCTGGGGAATCGTCACGCAGATGAAGCTACGCGGGGGCGTGATGAATCCGGAGATGGACACGTATATGCGCGATGGCCGTTTCAACGGCTTCTACTTCGCGCCTTCACGCAAGGAATGGCTCCCGGCAATGGGACGTCGTACCTCCCACCCGCGATTCTTGGCTGACGGCGACTTGGCCGACCATGACAGGGTGGGGCCTCGCGGTAACGTCCGTAGCTTCTACGAGGGCTGGACGGTCCAGTTACTATCCGAACAAGGGCTGCTCCCGGATGGAGCCGAAATCGAACTCTGCCGCGAGGCCTTGAAGACTCTGGTCGCCGCAGGCTTGGTCGTTAAGGTGAAAGACGCCGAAGTAGCGGCTTACGGGCTGAACCCCGACATGCTCACGCTCAGTAAAAACCCGGCACGTATCATCTCGAACCAAGGACGCCGCACGATGGTCGTGCCGGCAACGGTCGCCGACCGTCTCCTCGGTATGCCGTGCATGCAGGCGATGTCGGAGACCTATGTCGCCCGTTCCGACGACGCACACTGGCTGGCGGCGCAGTTCGGGCGAGCCGATCTCCGCCGCGTCTACTCGGCCGAGCACACGGGACTCCTCGATCGAGAGCAGCGAGAAGAGCTCGAGATTCGGTTCAAGCAGCGCGACCCGAAGCCTTGGTATGAGAACCTATTGTCCGCCACACCCACCTTGGAGATGGGTGTCGACATCGGTGACTTATCCTCGGTGATGCTGTGCTCGGTTCCGCCCAATCAGGCGAGCTACCTGCAGCGCGTCGGTCGTGCCGGCCGTGTGGACGGAAATGCCTTCGCTTCGACACTCGCTGACGGCGCTAGTCCTCACGACCTTTACTTCTTCGAAGACACGATGGAGATGCTGGCAGGCGAAGTGGCTTCGCCCGGCATCTTCCTCAAGGCGCCCGAAGTGCTTCGCCGCCAGTTGTTCGCCTTCTGCCTGGATGACTGGGTGGGCACGGGAATCGATGACTCAGCCCTGCCAGATAAGACCAAGGATGCCCTGGATGCCCGGGATGCGGCCGATCAGGCCAAATTCCCGTTCACGTTCCTGACGCACGTCCAATCCCGCGAGGGTGTCTTACTTGAAGGATTCAAGGCCCTGCTGTCGCCCGACCTCGATGCCCGCGTCGAAGAGCGCCTGTTGGCCTTCATGATGGGGACCGAACAGGAGGACTCTCTGAAGATCCGGCTCACCAAGCTACTCGACGAACTTTCCAAGGAGCGGAAGTCCCACAAGGAGCGAGCTGAGTCTATCGCCAAGAAGCTCAAAGAGCTCGCGAAAAAGCCTCAGGATGAGGCCACGGAAAACGAACAGGACAACCTGGAGCGTGAGCGCCAGAAGGCCCTGGAGTTAGCCAAGGAGATCAACCAGCGCGACCTGCTCAACGCGATGACCGATGCGGGCCTGATCCCCAACTACGCTTTCCCTGAGGCCGGCATCGAACTGAAGTCGCTGCTTTGGCGTAAGCGCGGGGCCGACGACCCTAGCGGTGCGCGTAATGTCGTAAGCCTGCCCGCCCAACGCTACGAGCGTCCCGCAAATTCGGCGCTATCAGAGTTCGCGCCGGAAAACGTCTTTTACGCGAACCAGCGCAAGGTCGAGATTGACCAGATCAACCTGCAGCTCTCCAGCGTAGAGTCCTGGCGCCTGTGCCCAACCTGCCAGCACATGAACAACGAGACCGTGATGCCCGATACCTCGGGCGTCTGTCCGTCGTGCGGCGATCCGATGTGGTCCAACGTCTCCCAGGTCAGAGACCTGCTCCGCTTCCGCCAGGCGATCGCCACCAGCGACGACACCAAGGTGCGCATCGATGACAGCGACGACGATCGTGAGCCTAAGTTCTACGTCCGTCAGCTAATGACGGATTTCAAGCCGGATGATGTCGAGCTGGCCTACAAGGTCGCCTCCACGGAAACCCCGTTCGGTTTCGAATTCGTCCAGAAGGTCGTCTTCCGCGACGTGAACTTCGGCGAAGCCGGTCGAGGCACCGAAGCCTACGCAGTGGCGGGAATCGAGCGAGCCCGTCCCGGATTCGGTCTTTGTCGCCATTGCGGCAAGGTCCAGCCGGAGTTCGAGCAGGAGCCCCAGCATAGCTTCGATTGTCCGCACAAGAGCGCACCGGCGGCGGAGACGATGATCCGCTGCCTCTATCTTTATCGCGAGTTCAGCTCGGAGGCCCTGCGTATCCTTGTCCCCTATACCCGTTCCGGTGTCGATGAGACTTCGGTCGAATCCTTCATGGCCGCGCTGCGAGTAGGCCTGAAGCAGCGCTTCGGAGGCAAGGTAGATCACCTGCGCCTGATGACCCAGGAGGAGAAGCCACGAGACGGGGGAGCCTCTCGCCACTACGTCGTCCTTTACGACTCGGTCCCGGGCGGCACGGGGTACCTCCGAGAACTGCTCGCCGACAAGGCGAAGACCCTCATCGACGTCATCCGCCTGTCGTTGGAGAAGCTGAAGACCTGCGCTTGCAACGCAGACCCCGAGAAAGACGGCTGCTACCGATGCGTCTACCAGCATCGCCTCGGTAAGGCGATGAACCGCATCTCGCGTAACCGAGCCAGGGATATCTTAGAGAGCCTGTCCGTCTGCCTGGACACCCTGATTGAAGTGAAGTCCGTCACGGACATTTACGTAAACCCGAACTTTGACTCCGAACTGGAAGCGCGCTTCATCGAGGGCCTTCGCCGCCTCGGTGGAAAGAACGGCTTACCGCGCGTCGAACTCGTCCAGGATATCGTCCGCGGTAAGAGCGGCTACCTGATCACGGTCGGCGAGCAACAGTACTGGATCGAACCCCAGGCTGAGCTCGGACCCTCGGATGGAGTGAAGCAGCCCTGTAGGCCCGACTTCCTCTTCCGTCCGGTCGCGGCTGGCGGCAAGCGTCGGCCCATCGCGGTCTTCTGCGACGGTTGGTCATACCATAAGGATATCGCCCGCATCGACGCACAGAAGCGCAACGCCATCGTCGCAAGCGGCGCCTTTTGGTCATACTCGGTCACATGGGAAGACGTGAAGGCGGCGATGGACGAGAAGACCGAGAACGAACTCGCTGACGGGCTGCCTGCTGAGGCTTATGTGCCCGCTTTGGTGCAGAGGCCTGAAATTGCTTCTCTCAAGTACGAGACCTGGGATGGCCGTAATGCGATGGCATCCCTTATCCGCTGGCTTGGGGCTGCCACGGGAGAGAATGGCGACCCGCAGGTGGTCAGGCAGGCCAAGCATGCCTATTACCTGAGCGCCAAGGTGGTGCCTCACCCTCAGGACTCAGCCCAGGAAGACCGCCGCACAAACCTGCGCGCATTCTGGGGCAAAGTCACCGATCTCCCTTGTCCCATCCCGGCGGCGAACTCAACTGCAGCGGGCAACGTCGACGCATCGGCTTTTAAGCTCAGGTACCAATGGCCTCGGACGCTGCAGGATGCGAATGGGGCCCTTCATGCCTCCCCTGGGTTCCTGATCTTGGACCGTTCGGCCGTGATAGAGGAGAAGGAGTACCACCTCGCTTGGCGTAGGTGGCTAAGACTTTTCAATCTCTTCCAGACCCTTCCAGGTGTGTATCTGGCGACGCACGATGGTCTGGAGGCCGGAGACTATCAGTCTATCCGGAGCACTGTCAGGCCGTCAGTGGTTAATCCTGCCCAGGGTCAGACGATCAACTCGGCGTGGGACGAAGTCTTCGCCTTGGCTTTATCCGACCTCCATGAGGATATACGCGAACTTCGCGACCTCGGCGTACCCGCCCCTGAAGAGGTGGGCTTCGAGCTCTCTGTCGGAGGACAGGTCCTCGCGGAAGCCGAACTGGCCTGGCCTGCCAAAAAGGTCGCCCTTCTGATCACCCTCGAAGATGCCGGAGCTGCTTTCCAGAAACACGGCTGGTCCGTCGTAGAAGCAGCGGACGGATGGCCCGCAGCAATCGCCAAACACCTTAAATAACTTACCAATATCATGAGCCTGAATATCAAAGTAGCCTTGGCCCAGGACTTCCTGGCGATCATGGCCAAGATTCCATCCGGAATCCAATCGAAGATCCTGAAGTGGGCGCTGGCATTCCAATCCGACCCCACAGCTAGCGGTATCAATTACGAAAAAATCCGCCAGGCCCGAGATAAGAACCTGCGCTCGGTGCGGATCGACCAAGACTGGCGAGGTATCGTCTTCAAGCCGGACAAGGGAGATGTGTATGTCTTGATGTACGTCGCCAAGCACGACGACGCCTATAGCTGGGCCGAGAATAAGCGAATCGCGGTCAATCCGGTCACCGGCGCCATGCAGGTCTTCGCCACCGAGAATATCGTCGAACCTGCACTCGAGAAAGCCCGTCATCAGGATGTACCCGAATTCAGCACTGCTGGCGTGCCTGCACAGGACAAGGCCCCGAAGGTCGAGCTGGCGTATGTTGGCTTAAGCGACACGGAGCTGCTCAGCTTGGGGGTGCCCGAGGATTTACTGAAGCAGGTCAGGACCGTAGCCTCAGAGGTCGAACTCGACGCCCTCCAGCCTCATCTACCCATCGAAGCCTACGAAGGCCTCTTCCTCGTCATGGCCGGAGACAAGGTGTCGGACATCCTAGTAAGCAGAGAAACCCGCGTTGATCGCAAGATCGACACCGAGGACTTCGCGGCAGCCCTCCAGACCGCCGAATCCCAAGCCCACTTCGTCGTCGTGGATGACGAAGAGACGATGGCCGCTATCCTCAACGCTCCGCTCGCGCAGTGGCGCGTCTTTCTGCACCCGACGCAGCGTAAGCTGGCTTCGGGCGACCGCGGCGGACCTTCTCGCGTGCTGGGCGGAGCCGGAACCGGCAAGACGGTGCTCGCGATGCATCGAGCTAAGTGGATTGCGGAACATGCGCTACCTCAGGGAAAGAGGGTCTTCTTCACGACTTTCACGAAGAACCTCGCAATCGATATCAAGAACAACCTCGCCACACTGTGCTCTCCTGCGGCGGCCGAAAAGATTGAAGTCCTTAATCTGGACTCATGGGTGCATGGATTCCTACGCCGCCACAAGTATGAGTATCGTATCGTCTACGGCCGCAAGGAAGGTGGTGCGCAGGAAGCCTGGAACCGAGCCAAGGCGCTCGCTGATTCCAAGCTAGGCCTTCCAGCTGACTTCTACGAAGAAGAACTCGAGCAGATTATCTTGGCCCAAGGAGTCTCTACTCGTGACGAATACCGCCTGGCGAAGCGTGCCGGCCGAGGCACAATCCTAACCCGTGCGAAGCGAGATGCTGTCTGGCCCGTGTTCGAGGAATACCGTGCCGGACTCACGTCTAGGAAACTCAAGGAGGTCGACGATGCCTATCGCGACGCCGCCACGTTGATTAAGGCGGGCGACACGGATTTCCACTCGATCATCGTGGATGAGACGCAGGACTTCGGCCCTCAGGCGCTGAAGCTGCTGCGCGCCATGGTGCCCGAGTCGCCCAACGACCTGTTCTTCGTCGGCGATGGCAATCAGCGTATCTATCGTCGTAACCGCTCGTCCATGCGTGCGTGCGGAATCGATATCCGGGGCCGAGCCAAGAAGCTTTACCTCAATTACCGTACCACGGAAGAAATCCGTAGAGTCGCTGTCGCCATTCTCGAAGGTTGCGAAGCGGATGACCTGGACGATGGCGCCGACGAAGTGAAGCGCTACAAGTCTATCTCCCATGGCGCCAAGCCGGTCACCTTGAAGGAGGCGAACCTCGAGGGCGCGTTCGCGAAGATCAATGGCCTGATGAAGCAAGCGGTCGAGCAGGGCAGGCACGCCTGCGTCATCGTACCTACAAGGCAGGTTGCGGGATCCGTCCTCACCGCACTCAAGGGCGCTGGTCTCACAGCCAAGGAAATCCGCCCCGAGGAAGGTGATGAGCATGACTCGAACCACATCCGAGTGGCCACGATGCATCGCGCCAAGGGCCTCGAGTTCGACGAAGTCATCCTCCTGGACATTTCCGGCGTTACGCCGGGCGGCGCCACGCCTGACGACGTCAACCGGCTCCAGTATGTCGCCCTCACCCGCGCCAAGAGACTCGCGACCGTCATCAAGGTGAAGTAGCCATGGCCGTATTCTTCCCGTCAGATGCCAAAGCGAAGGACGCCCCGGGCGGCCCTGAGCAGCAGGTGTTGGACGCGCTGAAGAAGCTGGATGACTCCTGGTATGTGATTCCGAATCTCCACATCGCTAAGCACCCCAGACACCTGCAAGGGGAGGCGGACATCGTGATTATACATGACGGCGTTATCATTCTTCTGGAGGTTAAAGGCGGGAATATATCTAGGGACGAGCGAAGTGCTTGGTGGCAGAACAATAAGCCGCTGAAATGCCCTGCTTCGCAGGCTAAAGACAATTGCTTCGCTATCTCCGACTACTGCCGGAGCCGACTAGGGAGAAACATCATGGGTTCATGGTGCTGCGTCTTTCCTCAAAGTAAGACGCGTAGCGAAACCATCGAGTGGAGTTCCGGGCAATTCTTGGATGCAAAGGATATGGCCGCTGGCCTAAGCCAGTCGGTTATCGCCTTCTACGAGGATATCCTGGGCAGCCAGTCTCCTAGGTTTGGATCCGAACGGGGCAGGTTGACCAAGGATGAGTCCCGGGAGCTTATCGAAATCCTAAAGCCGGAGGTTGGGGGGGAGATATCCACGGCTGATCAGGTCGAATTCGCTGAAATGGAGATTGGACGCCTTGAAGAGGATCAGAGAGAGATGCTGGGCGTGATACTAGATAACCCGCGGGTTGTCCTCCAAGGTGGCGCAGGCTCGGGCAAGACAATCTTGGGGTATATGGCATGCGTCGAGAAGCTGCGGCTAAATCCCAAAGCCCGAGTGGCGTTTGTCTGCTGTTCGGAGTACCTCGCTAACGATATTCGGAAAAAGGTAAAAGATTCAGAGTTCGCAGAACGTTTGGAGGTATTGTCTTTGCCTGATGTAGCTGAGTACTACTGGAAGCATATAGTCCAACGAATCCATTCATTCCCCATAAAAGGAATATTGGGCTTTTTAACACCTACTACCATCGAAAGTTGGATTCTGGATCAGGAATTAGGTAAAGAGCCTGACCAGGAAGTCGCGGATAAGGCGAGCGACCTGCTTACGGCTGGCCGGGCAGAAGTGGCAAAGATTCGCCTCGACACAATCCTCTCGGACTCTCCGGTGACCGATCGCGAATATCATACTAAAGATGCGAGGTTCGATTTCGTTGCAGTGGATGAAGCACAGGACTTTGTTTACAGCCACATTGAACTCTGCTTACTAAATCTCATCATCAAGGGCGGGCTCAATCGGGGGAATGTCCTTTGGATTCAAGATCTGTTCCAATCCATTCGCCCATCCTTTGTTCAGACGCTGACCTCTAATGTGCCTGTGTTTTCTCCGGGAGCGCCGGAATACACCGTGTATACTTTGCCGGCGAAGAATTACAGGAACCCGGCCGGCGTGACGGAGCTAGCAAATAGCTTCGCGAGAGGAGAAAAATCAGCTCGTTCAATAAGGTCAAAATCCTTGGCTATCGATGTGGAGTTTATCGAGAACCCTGATGGTGGAGGGCAGATATTGTCAGAATTAGTCGCCAAGGAAATTTCAGGTGGAACAAAGGCAAAGGATATTGTGATTATAACCGTAGACGGTTTTCGTGAAGATATGTTTCGGAAGGGAGTAAGTCTTGGCGGGTCAGGTACACGAATAATTCCGCCAAAATATGAGGCCGATTACTTGGAAGGCCGCCCGGACTTCGTGCGCGCTATGACGCTCATGGATGCTAAAGGGCGAGAATTCCCAGTCGTGATTCTGCTTGATCTACCGAATATGGATTTAGACTTTGAGCTAAACTTCATGCATGTGGCTATTACTCGCGCTAAAGCAAAGCTCTACGTCGTAAGTAGACCCGAGAGAATCGCTGCCCTAAGAAAGATAGCTTACGGCGAAGCGTAGCTTTTATTGCCGGAGAGCTTTAATGTCGTCAGAGGTAAGTACGACCTGAACCTTAGGCTGGATGCCCTTTGAGGATATGAGGCTGAGGAGTTCGGCTTCGGTAATCCCCATGGAAGTGGCCAGAGCCGCTAGGCTTAGGCAGTCAGGTTTGAATTCGGTTTCGATTTCGGCCTGCTTACTCCACCCCTTCTCCGAGCGCTGGCGACATTCGAGCACAAAGGCTTCCTTATGCTCTATCGGGAAGGCGCTTGCTTCGTTCGGCGTGAAGCCGGCCGGTAAAACTGATACGCCTAACTGATAAGTTTCCGGGTCGCCGAGCATATGACCAGCGGCGTTAATGATGTCATCCACGGAATAGCTGAGCTCCTTGGCCACATCGCCGTAGGAGATACCTTTGACGGGCTCCGGGGCCGGGATCGACGCCGTGTCAATCAGGCCAAGGGCATCGACGAGTCTGTTGTATGTGTCGATGGCAGTTCTCCGGCTTAATGACGTGCCAGGACGCGTGGGCTCGTCGATGACCCCTTGCAGGTACATCGAGTCATCAGCTGCACGGCATGCGGCGTCAGCGCTGGCCTTACCCGATAGTATGTCCGAGATACCAGTAGGGGTGAGGCTGGAACTGCCTAGGGTAGCTATCAATTCACCCCCAGGTAGGCGTACCTGATACTGGGTAAAGACGACTTCACGCCGTTCAGGCATCACCTGACGAACCCACACCTCAATAACGTCGCCGACCTTAGCAGTGAATGAGCCGACCATCTGGGTGCAGTGAAGCATCCCGGATAGGCTTGGATTATTGAGACGTAGCAGGGCGAAGTTAGCAGCTCCCGTAGATGGCTTAACTCGGACATATTCCACAACTGCCGAGACCTTTTGGCCGATAGCAACTTCCAGAAAAGGATCAAGGGGGAGCGGCGCCTTGGTCTTAACGGGCGCGGCTACAGGGGAGGACGCCGCCAACTTGGCAAAAATGATTTCGGCTGTCTCCGGAATGGGTGCCGTAAGGGGCGAGGGCTGCCCGCTGCCTGACAGCTGAGGCTCCCTGGCGTTCAGGATAAAAGTATCCGCGGAGACCAGGGCGCATAGCTTCGCGATATCCAATCCTCCTTCCTGGGAAAATACGGAATGGGCGCCAGCCACGAACTTGATCGGCAGGTAGATGGCATTCCTGCTACTTAAGGTAAGGTCGCCGTTTAACCCCAGTGTCGCGTTGATCTTGGATATAGCCTGTTCGTGCACAACTGCGACGACCACCGCAGGGGTGAGCAGGCGTTCGATGGACTGCAACTTTTCCGGGCTAAGCGTTTCCTTATGCAGGATCAGTAACGGTTGGCGACGTTGCCTTCTCCCAAATACGCTAGGCGTACACATCGCCAATAGGCGATCCATCTCGGCGTCAGTTTCACACCAGCGAACTCCGGCATAATACAGCTCCTTGGAAACTCCGAGCAGGTTGAGGGGACGTCGCCAATCAAACGCTACCGCCGCGATGTCCTCGATGCACTCGGCTTGTTTGATCCTGGCCTGCACCGACAGCTTCAGCAACGTGCTTCCGATTCGGTCAGCTTCAATGACTACTGTTGAATGAGGACGGCCAGGTCGTGCAAACTTTAAGAGTAATCCATCACCTCGAGCTTCGGGCCTTGCGAAGTCAAAGGCTCCTTTGATCAACTCAATCACTTCATCAACTGGGAGCTGATTATTCAGGATTACACAGGTCTCGATTTCGATTAATTCGGGAAGTGTTTGGGATGCAGCGCTGATAGCCACGCCCTGCGCCTCGTCGTCGTGGGCGGACAAGAATTTCCAGGATTCATCATCAATTGAGAAATCGCGAGCTACGCCATATTGTTCGTCAAAATGGGCTGATAAGATCCTCCGGGCTTCGTCATCGATTGAGAAATCGGATGAAGCGTCTTCAGCCCCGCCCGTCTCGCAGTCAAACCAAAGCCCGTGAGGGGTAGGGCAGAATACTTCGGGCGCCTGCTTGTCGGCCCTAAGGCAACTCTCGCGGATCAGATCCCTTAGATCGGCGCGAGCGCCCTTGTCGCCGTGCACCAAGAAGATGCCTTTGGTCTGACCGGCCCGCTCCAGCTTGTCGCCTAGGATGTAACGGATAATAGAAGGGCCATCTGCATGTCCTGAGTAGAACTCCGAAACACTGTCGAAGCCGCACTTAATGGCGTCGCCTTGGATGGCTTTGGCCGGCCGGCCTGTGTGGTTATCTTTAGGGAGCTTGACCACCAGGGAGGCGCGCTCAGAAAGTGACCGGGGCCAGATGTCTCTCAGCTGACCACCCGGGGAACTCGGGGGCACGTACCCGCATAATACGAAGGTAGCTTCTTCCTTGGATAGATAGCTATCCATCAGGTCGGTGATTGGTCCCGTTTGCGTCATGCCGGCGGCGCAAATCACTACGGTCGGCCGCCCAGCCGGAAGCTCCGGCCTTCCCCACATGATTTCAGTCACGACCTCCTCATGGTTCTCATTGAGGCGTGTCGCCTGCTTGTTCCTGCCGTAAGGAATTAGGTCATTAAAGACTGCGATTTCGTCGTCGCCGGCATCGCTGACGATCTTGCGCAAGAGCGATTGGTCGTTGAAGAAGCATCGATCGCCGTGTTCGTCCGCATGGCAGTCTCGATATACTTCGGCATAATGCCACGAGAGGCCCGAATGGATGGCGATTAATGGTATGGCTGAATTGCTTAGGCCGATTTCGGAGCGCTGATATTGCATCGCACAGAAGACGTCGACCAGGACATCAAGGCTACGCTGCAAGGAAAACGCCGGAATGACCACGAGCGAGTTATCGCCGTGGCGGAAAGCCTTCGAAAGCATTTCGCAGACCCGTGCCTGGCGTCGCCGACCGTTCTGGCTTTCCTTATTTCTGGGCCTGCTTCCGTAGGTGGACTCGCTGACGATATAGTCGGAACATTCGTTATGCCGCTTCCTTTCAGCGTAAAGCGACTGGGTCTCGTCGCTGTGTTCAACGGGGCCGATATCCCCAGTATAAAGTACGGATGATTTCTTGCCTTCATGGGTGGCCTCGATGCGGAACGCACAGCACCCGAGAAGGTGCGAAGTGGGCGCGGCTTCGATCCACACATTGTTCTCTAGTCTCTCCGGTTTACCCGGCTGGACATGGCTTGCAGATCTTAGTGCATCAAGGGTTGCGAAGAAATTTTCATCATCCACCTCCGCGGCACCTTTGCCTGATTCGATCTTGCGACCATCTTGCAGCGCGATCTCCGCTAGCTTCGCTGTCTCATGGGTGCAGAAGATCTGCCCGCGGAAGCCAGCCTGAAACCAGCGTGGCAGATGGCTGATGTGGTCGCCATGCGCATGAGTCAGGATTATACCAGAAAGCTTATCAGGAGCGCACTTGCGTGGCAGGTTGCGAGGGAGGGCGAGCTGCTCGTCATCGTCTTCGCCTTGGGTGGCGCCGCAGTCCACGGCGTAGATGTTGCCGCTGGCCTTGACCTTGAAGAAATGGCAGGAGCCGGTGACCGTCGTCAGGGCACCATGGAACTTTAGCAGCAGGGGCATCCACCAAGGCAATTATCCCGCCAGCCGGGGACAACCCCATTTGAATAAG
>Ga0209107_10000265_pt1 | contig 31889 bp, 32 predicted proteins | sample LakErihyJuly2011_2_FD_187460 | JGI IMG/M metagenome (GOLD analysis project Ga0209107, IMG submission 187460) | Freshwater microbial communities from dead zone in Lake Erie, Canada - CCB hypolimnion July 2011 (SPAdes) (version 2) | ecosystem: Environmental > Aquatic > Freshwater > Lentic >...
CGGAGGCGTAGGCGGCTTGCTTGTCCTCGCGGGGCATCTGGGGCAGGTTGATGCCCACGCTCAGGCCCAGGAAGGTGTAGAGCTTGCCCATCCACTCGGCGTCACGGCGCGCGAGGTAGTCGTTCACCGTCACCAGGTGCACGCCCTTGCCGGTCAGGGCATTGAGGTAGACGGGCAGGGTGGCGGTCAGGGTCTTGCCTTCGCCGGTGCGCATTTCGGCGATCTTGCCGTTGTGCAGGGCCAGGCCGCCCAGCATCTGCACGTCGAAGTGGCGCATCTTGAAGACGCGCTTGGAGCCTTCGCGCACCACGGCAAAGGCCTCGGGCAGGATGGCGTCGAGCGCTTCGCCCTGGGCAATGCGCTGCTTGAATTCCTCGGTCTTGCCGCGCAGTTGCTCGTCGGTCAAGGGCTCGAAGCTGGACTCCAGCGCGTTGATCTTGGTCACCGTGCGACGGTATTCCTTGAGCAGGCGTTCGTTACGGCTACCGAAAATCGAGGTGAGAAGCTTGGGCAACATGGAGCGGTCAATCCGGTCGTGCGGTGCGGGTCGGGGGTGCGCAAGGAAGCTGCGCGGTTGACGCGGGCACGCACGTGGCCCAGTCAACCAAAGCCAAAAAGTGTAGCACCGGGGGGTGACCGGAGCGTGGCATGGACGGCCAGCCCTCGGTTCCGGGGGTTCCAGGGCTCATGCGGCCGCGCGCCGTTGGGACAGGCCGACCGCGACCCCGGTGCAGACACCGGCCATCACCAGCACGACCACCGCGCCCGACGGCAGGTCGAGCACGGCCGACAGGGTCAGGCCCAGGGCGTAGGCCAGGGCGCCACCCAGCCAAGCCAGGGGCAGTTGCCAGCGCGCGGCGGCGTGGCGCACGGCCAGCGCCGGCATGATCAGGCTGCTGAAGACGAGGTAGACGCCCACCAATTGAACGGATGCCGTGACGGCCACGGCGAACAAGAGGTAAAAGCCCACGCGGCCCAGGCGGGGCCCCAGGCCAAACCACAGCGCCAGCAGCGCCGCGGTCAGGCCGGCCTCGGCCCAGAGTTGCCCGGGCGTCACCCACAAAATCTGCCCGACGAGCAGGTCTTTGAGGTGCTCGCCGCCGTGTGGGTTGCCGGCCAGCAGGAGGATGCCCACGCTGGACGCCAGCACGAACAAGGCACCGATCAGGGCTTCCTGGATGTCGGGCCAGCGGCGCTCCATCCAGGTCATCAGCAGGGCGCCGGCCACCGCCGCCGCCATGGCCGCGGCCTGCACCGCCCAGCCTTGCGGCTCCCAGCCCAGCGCGTCGGCCATGATCACCCCCAGCCCGGCGATTTGCGCAATGGCCAGGTCGATGAAGACGATGCCTTTGCGCAGCACCTGCAGGCCCAGGGGCACGTGGGTGGCGAGCACGAGCAGGCCGGCGATGAGGGCGGGGCCGATGATGCCCCAATCGATGCCAAGGTTCACTTCGCGGCTTTCAGGAGGGTGTCCACGGTGTCATCGAAGAGGCCGAAGAGGTCTTTGGCGCGCTCGCTGCCACCCACGGTGAAGGGCAGCACGGCCACGGGCAGGCGGGTGCGTTCGGCCAGCCACTGGGCGCTGCGGCCATCGTTGTAGGCCGCCCGCACGATGATTTTGGCCGGCTGCTGCTGCAGCTTGCCCAGCACCGAAGACAGGTGGCTGCTGCTGGGCTCGACGCCGGGTTTGGGCTCCAGCGTGGCAACCTGCTGCAGGCCGAGCCAGTTCTCCAGATAGGGGAAGCCTTTGTGCTGCACCACGATGGGCAGGCCCTTGAGCGGCGCGGCGGCCTGGGTCCAGCGCTGTGTGGCCTGGCCCCAGCGGGCCTGGAAGTCGGCCAGGCGCTTGGCGTAGTCGGCGGCATGGGCCGGGTCCACCTCGCTCAGGCGTTTGGTCAGGGCCGGGGCCACGGCAGCGATGTTGCGCGGGTCGGTCTGGATGTGCGGGTTGCCCGAGGCATGCACATCGCCATCGGCGCGGTCCAGGCGGGTGGGCACTTCCAGCTTGCGCACGAAGTCTGCGGCATTGAACATGCCGGGCTGGCCCGGCTGCACCGCGCCATTGCCGGCCTGGCGCAGCAGCACGGGCAGCCAGCCCACTTCCAGTTCGGCGCCGGTGCACACCAGCAGCTCGGCGTTGCGCACGGCGGCGATCAGGCTGGGGCGGGCCTGGATGTGGTGGGGGTCCTGCAGGGCCGAGGTGGCCACGTAGATGCTGGCGTGCTCGCCGGCCAGCTCTTGCGTCAAGGCGCCCCATTCGGGTTCGCAGGCCACGACCTTGAGGGCGTGGGCGGGCAGGGCGATGCTGGCGGCGAGGCTCAGGCCCAGCAGCGAAATCTTGTTCGTCATGGTGTGTGTCCTTCTTGTGCGCTCAGTAGCTGTGCGCGCCGTGGGCGCCCAGGCTCATCTGGTATTGCAGGAAGATCTGGTGGTCGGCCACGCCTTGGCGGGCGCGGTCGTCGCTGAACTGCAGGCGCCAGCGGCTGTACTCGCTGGGCGACCAGTCCACCATCAAGGTGTCGCGCTTGGGCTTGTACGAGGGCAGGACCAGGTTCAGGGCGTTGGCGCTAAAGTCGCTGCGGCCGCTGTCCAGGCGGTCATGGCGCAGGCCCACGCGCCACTGCGGCATGAACTGGTAGACGCCTTGCAGGTACCAGCCGGATTGCGCCGAGCGGTAGCCGTCGATGCTGTTGAGGCTGGCGGTGTCGAACGCGACCTGGCCGCTCTCGGTGCGGCGGAAGTACTCGCCTTGCAGCTTGAAGTTGGTGACCCGGCCGTTGCCATTGGGCGCCCACTTCCAGACGCCGTCCAGCGCCCAGATGCGGCTGCGGCCGCTGAAGGTGTTGGTGTACGTGGTGCTGTCGTCGAGCGGGTCGGTGCTGGTCCATTCGCGGCCATCGGCGCGGGTTTGCAGCCAGGACGCGCCTGCGCGCCAGCTGTGGCTGAAGCCGATGTCGCCGCCGGTTCGGGCTGTCAGCAGGGTGGCGCCGGCGCCGTTGCGGTCACGCTCGCTGCCGGGGAAGCCGTGGCCGTTGCCGAGCTCCAGTCCCAGCTCCACATAGCGCTCCAGCGGCAGCACCCAGCGCGCCTGCACGCCTTCTTGCTTGAACTGGCCGCCGAAGAAGGCCTGGTAGGCCAGGGGCGCGTCCACGAAATCCCAGGTGTGGGCGTGCTGCTCGTTGAGGTAGCCCAGGCCGGCGTAGAAGCGGCCCGCTTTGAGCTTGAGGCCGGCCGGCAGCGCGGTGGTCTGCACGAAGGCCTCTTCGGCCGAGATGGTGTCTTCGCCGGACACGGCCAGGGTGACGGCACCGTAGAACAGGTGGTCGATGTTGGCGCTGAGTGTCAGCTCCGACTCGCCCAGGCTGAAGCCGCGCTTGCCGGGTCCAATCTCCCCGCCGTTGGGCAGGAAGCCGCTGAGCTGCCAGCTGTCGGGGCTCTTGGACAGGCCGGCGTAGCCACCCGTGAGGATGAGCGCAACCGCCGGGTTGAAGCGGTTGGCGCCGCCGGAGGCCGCACCAGCGCTGTCTGCGGTGATGGCGGTGTCGCTTGTGGAGGCATTGGCGGCATGGGCGGTGTTGGGCGCCGCCGTGACCGCTGCCACGGCCGCCGCGGTGCTTTGCTGTTGCGCGGCCTGTTGCGTGAGCTGCTGCTGGGCTTGCTGCAACTGGGCCTCCAGGGCCTGGATGCGGCTGTCGTAGCTTCGCTTGAGTTCGTCGATTTGCTGGCGCAGTTGCTGCAGGCCGTTGGCGTCCAGCGTGGGTGCTTTGCCCTGGGCGTGTGCCGTGGCGCTCAGCAGCAAGCCGGTGGCGAGCGCCAGCCGGGTGGGGTGTCGGAGGAAGGACATTCGGGAAACTTTCGGGGTGGGCGCTGGCGCCCCATGCCACGCGCGCCTCAGCCCGTGTGGGGCGGCGGCAGGCAGGAGGGGTGCCAGGTCAGCAGGGCGAGCACGGGGGCTGCAGGCGCATCGCGCCACGCAGCGTGCTCACAGCGGGTGTCTCAGCTCAGGCCGTGCGGCGGTGCACGGGGCTGGAAGCCCGCGGAGACCCCGGTCGCGCATTGCGCTTGCCCGCGGTGTTCCGAAAAGAGGTGATCGGCCTGTGCGCCCACCCAGGTGGTGGGCTGCGTGGCGACCGTGTGGTCGGCCGCGTGGAAGGCCAGGCAGGCCTTGCAAACGCTGTGGGCGGCCACGCCCTCGTCGCGCCGCTCGTGCTGGATGCTGTGCAGCACACCGGCTTGCTGCGTGAGCAGCACCAGCGCGGCCAGGGCATGCAGCAGCCAGACGCGGGCACCGGATGCACCGCGTCGCGACAGCCATGAGCGCATGCCTTGGAACAACATCGTGTCAATTTACCGCACGTGCGTTGCTCTTTTGTGAAGTCGGCGCCGCGAGTGCCGCGTTCAGGAAGCGCGCGGGGTTTTGCTGCACGCCCTCCACCAGCACCTCGAAGTGCAGGTGCGGGCCGGTGGAACGCCCGGTGTTGCCCACCGCCGCGATGGCCTGCCCGCGCTTGACCAGGTCGCCCGGCTTGACCAGCATCTTCGACGTGTGCGCGTAGCGCGTCACCAGGCCGTTGCCATGGTCCAGCTCGACCAGCAGGCCGTACTGCGGATGCGGCTCGGCCGACAGCACGACACCGCCGGCCGCGGCCAGGATGGGGGTGCCAGGTTCGGCGGGGAAGTCCAGGCCGGTGTGCAGGGCCGCACGGTGCGTGAAGGGATCGGCGCGGAAACCGAAGCCCGAGCCCACCGGGCCATCGACAGGGGCGATGCTGGGCACCATCAGGGCGTCCAGGCGCTTCTCGAACAGGTGGGATTCGATCAGGGTGAGCACATCGCCGTGGCGGTCGCCCAGGTTCTGCAGGCTGTCCATCTGGCTGTGGAGGTCCTGCAGCAGCTGGTTGGACGTGCGGCGCTCATCGCGGGCGGCATCGGCCATGCTCACCAGCGGGCCACCCGCGGCCGCGCCTGTTTCGGCCTCGATCTTCTTGAGCTCGTCCGGCTTGAGGCCGGCCATGCCGGCCACCCGCTCGCTGACCGCTTCCAGTCGCATCATGCGGGCCTGCATTTCGCCCACCTTCACGGCCATGGCATCGAGGTTTTCGCGCATGTAGCGGTCGCGCTGGGCCAGCTCCTGCCGTTCCACGAAGCGCACCGCTTCCGAGATGATGGGCCAGTGCTCGTGCGCGGCCTTGAGCAGCAGCGCGTGGTACAACAACAGGCTCACCACCATGAGCGGCAGGGTGAGGGCCAAGAGGGCCAGGGCCAGGCGCCAGGGGGTGAATTGCACGACCCGGGGCCTGGACAGCACGCTGGTCGTGATGAGAATCTGCATGCAGCTCGTCCTTGCTGAAATGACACCATGAGCGCCAGCGACCCACCGCGGCCTGATCGCCGCCACATCTACATCGCGCCCACGGCCACCTTGCGGCCGATGGTGCCCGACGTGCCCCCGCTGGCGCGCGCCCTCGACCGTGCCGCGCCACTGGCGGGCCTGTTGCAACGCTTGCAGGCCTCACAGGCCTGCCTGGCGGCGGTCAAGCGTTGCTTGCCGCCTGCGCTGGCAGCGCACGTCAAAGCGGGCCCGCTGGACGAAGAAGGTTGGACCTTGCTGGCGGCCAATGCGGCCGTGTCGGCCAAATTGCGCCAGCTTCAGCCTCGCCTGGCGATGGCTTTGGCCGACAGCGGGCTCAAGGTTACCGCAATCCGCGTCAAGGTCCAAAGCCAGTCGGGCTGAGGCCTTGGCGGATGGGCGTGGCGCTCAGGCCAGCAGGGCCGGCACCTGCGCGGCCAGGGCCTGACGCTGTGACACGGCCTTGCCTTGCAAGGCAAAACCCAGCAGCAGCTCGCTGCCATCGGCGGCGGTGCCCACGAAGCGCGCTTCCACGGCTTCGTCGGTTTCGCTGACCTGCCATTGGCCCTGGGCCTCGGCGGGTGGCGGGCAGACCACGGTGGGCCAAGCCGGCGTCTTCACGACGACGGGCATGGCCGGGTAGCTCACGGGCGTGGGCTTGCCTGCCAGCGTGGCGGCCAGGGCACGGGCCTGGGCCATCAGGGGCAGCACATAAGGCAGCAAGTGGCCGGCCACCTCGGCGCAATCGCCGATGGCATGGACGTGCGGCACGCTCGACACCAACTCGCGGTTGACCTGCACGCCACGGCCCACGGCGATGCCGGCGTCGGCCGCCAGTTGCGTGCGCGGCTTCAGGCCGATGGCCGAGAGCACCAGGTCGGTGTCCAGCGTGCTGCCGTCGGACAGCGTCACGACCAGGCCCTGGCCGTTCGGCGCGCGGTTCACGGCCACGGCGCCCACACCGAAGCGGAAGCTCGCGCCGCCTTCCTGCAGTTTGGCCTGCAGGCGGGCGCTGGCCTCAGGGGGCAGCAGGCGGGGCAGGGCGCGCTCGGCCAGGTCCAGCACGGTGGGCTGGATGGCGCGGTGCAGCAAGTCGTTGGCGAATTCGCAGCCGATCAGGCCGGCACCCAGGATGGCCACGCGTTGCACCTGCTGGCCGCCCGAGGCGGTGTCCAGCAGCTCGGCAAAGCGGGCGAAATCACCGAGGTCGTTGACCGACACGACGGTGTCGGCGGCATCGCCTTGCAGGGGGATGCGGATGGGGTCCGCGCCGAGTGCCAGCACCAGGTCGCGGTAGGGCAGCACCTCGCCGCTGGACAGCGTCAGCGTGCGCGCGGTGGTGTCCAGCGCCGTGACCGACGTGTTGGCGAGCACCCGCAGCTGGACTTCCTCGGCCATCTTCTCGGCCGATTTCATCACCAGCGTGGCCGGCGTCTTCTTGCTGGCCAGGGCGTTGGACAGCATGGGCTTGGAGTAGAAGCCGGCGTGGTCCCGGCTGACCAGCACGATGGGCACGGCCACATCGGCCTTGCGCAACTCGCGCGCCACGTTGTAGCCCGCCAGGCCGGCGCCGACGATCACGACCGCTTCACTCATGCGCTGTGCTCCAGGCTCAGATTTCGATCATTTCGAAGTCGGCTTTGCCGACGCCGCAGTCCGGGCATTCCCAGCCAGCAGGCACATCTTCCCACTTGGTGCCGGGCGCGATGCCGTCTTCCGGGTGGCCCTTGGCTTCGTCATACACAAAGCCGCACACAACGCATTGATAAGTCTTCATGGTTTCTTCCAAAACGGGGGTGGATTCTGAGGCACACCCGCTCGGTGGGCAGGGCGCGCCGGCGTCAAAAAGGGGTGCTGCGCGTCACGTCCCCGGATCGTCGAGGAGGTCTTCCGTCGTGGGCTTGGCCTCGACGCGGTAGCTCTCGCTGGCCCAGGCACCCAGGTCGATGGCCTTGCAGCCCTTGCCGCAAAACGGGCGGTAGGGGTTGTCGGTGCTGTAGGTGTGCAGGGTGCCGCAGGACGGGCAGCGCACCTGCAGGCCTTGGGGCGCGCTGCTGGCGCCTTGGGGTTCGGGGGACGACATGGTGCTCAGGCGAGGGTCAGGCGCACAGCGTCAGCTCGAAGCTGGCGTCGGTGTCCGAGGCGATCTTGAGTTTGCCCTCGGCGTCGGCGCGCATCAGCCGGATCGACACCATCAGGCGGTTGGCGCTGATTTCGGGCACCAGGCCCAGGGCCGGGTCGATGCGCAGGCGCAGCAGGTGGTAGCTGCGCGAATCTTTCAGGTTCTGCTGGTACTGGCCGCAGGGCGCAGCCACCATGTGCGGCTGCCCGGTGTCGCGCAACAGGCCCAGCACCAGCTTGACGGCTTCTGCAAACGGCGCCAGCGTGCTCACCCACTGCTGCAGGTCCTGCTGGCGCTTGGCCGGGGGCTCGTGCTGCCAGGCGTAGTAGGAGGGCAGGTCGAACTCGCAGGTGCCGCCAGGGATGCTGATGCGGCTGCGGATGCCCATCAGCCAGTCGTTGGTCGACAGGGTCTGTCCTGCCTTGCCGCTGACCTGGTTGAGGCCGTGGTGGGCGCGCTCGATGCGGGCCAGCACCTCGTCGAGGGCACCTTCCTGGATGGCCGGGTTGCCGCGCCAGGACATGAACTGCGCTTTGTAGCGGTCCAGGTCGCGCAGCAGGTCGCTCTTGAGGTCGGCGCGGGCGGCCACGTCCATGATCTCGAAGATGGAGGCCAGCGCAAAGTGGTGGTCGATCGGGTCTTCACGCCACATCAGCGTGGTGAGACGGTCGAACAGGTGTTCCAACCGCAGGGTCGTGCGGATGCTTTCACCGAAGGGGTATTCGTAGAGGATCAACGCGCCACCTGAAAACGTCCAAAAAAACGCTCAGGCGCCATTGTTCCACAGCCGCCAGAGCTTATTCACCTCGGCGCGAAGTTCTTCCAGGCTCAATCCCTCATTGAGGATGACGTGGTCGGCCAGGGCGCGGCGCAATTCGCGCGTGGCCTGCTTGGCGAGCACCGCCTCCACCGCCTCGCGCGGCCAGCCGGAGCGCACCATCACCCGGGCGATCTGGGTCTCGGGTTCGGCGTCCACCACGAGGATGCGATCGACCTTGTCGCGCCAACGCCGGCTGGATTCGGCCAGCAGCGGCACGTCGTAGACGATGTGTTGATCTGGCAACGCCAGGCCGGCGTGCGCGTCGGCGTGCTGCCCGATCAGCGGGTGCAGGATGCCTTCCAGCTGTGCCAGGGCGCTCGGGTCGGCGAAGGCCATCTCGCGCATCCGGCTGCGGTCCATCGCGCCCTGGGCGTCGATCAGGTGGTCGCCGAACTGCGCCGCGATCAGGGGGATGGCCGCGCCACCCGGTGCGGTGAGGGCGCGCGAGATCGCGTCGGTGTCCACGAGGTGGGCGCCCAGCTCGGTCAGCATCTGGCTGACGGTGGACTTGCCGCTGCCAATGCCACCGGTGAGCCCGATGACAAGGCCGCGCTTCATGCCCAGCCCATCCAGGCCAGCACCTGCTGGGGGCCGGCCAGCGTGACGACCAGGCCTGCGCCGGCCAGGAAGGGGCCGTAGGGCACGTACACGCCTTCGCGCAGCTGCCCTGTGACCTTCATGCCGATGCCCACCACCGCGCCGATGATGGACGAGCCCAGCACGATGGGCAGCACCATGCTGGCGCCCAGCCAGGCGCCCAAAGCGGCCAGCAGCTTGAAGTCGCCGTAGCCCATGCCTTCCTTGCCGGTGGTCAGCTTGAACAGCCAGTACACCGACCACAGCGAGAGGTAGCCCGCCACCGCGCCCCAGAACGCGTCTTTCAGGGGCAGGTTCCAGCCCAGGGCGGCCACCAGCAGGCCGGCCCACAGCAAGGGCAGGGTGAGGTCGTCGGGCAGCAGGGTGGTGTCCCAGTCGATGAGCGACGCCGCCACCAGCACGGCCACGAAACCACACCACAGCAGCGTGGTGGGCTGCGCACCGAAATGCACGCCGCACCAGGCGAACAGGCCGGCCGTGAGCAATTCCACCAGCGGGTAGCGCACCGAAATGCGCGTGCCGCAGGCCGAGCATTTGCCGCGCAAGGCCAGCCAGCTCAGCAGGGGGATGTTCTCGTACCAGCGGATCTGGTGGCCGCAGGCCGGGCAGCGCGAGGCCGGCTTGGACAGGGTCAGCGCCTGGGCCGGGTCGGGCTCGGCCACGGACTGGCCCAAGGTGTACGCCGCATCCAGCTTCCACTGTGCGTCCAGCATCAGCGGCATGCGGTGGATGACCACGTTGAGGAAACTGCCCACGCACAGGCCCAGCACGGCCAGGCCCCAGGGGGTGAGCAGGACGCCGGTCAGCACCGGCCACACGTCATCGAACTGCATGCGGTGTCGGGCCCGTCGTCAAACCACTTGGCCGATCTTGAAGATGGGCAGGTACATCGACACGACGATGCCGCCGATGATGGTGCCCAGGATCACGATGATGAAAGGCTCCATCAGGCTGGACAGCGATTTCACCGCCTCGTCCACCTCTTCTTCGTAGAAGTCGGCCGCCTTGCCCAGCATCTGGTCGAGCGCGCCGGACTCTTCGCCGATGGCCGACATCTGCAGCACCATGTTGGGGAACAGGTTGGCCGCCATCATGGCGTTGGTCAGGCTGGTGCCGGTGGAGACGTCTTTCTGGATCTGCTCGGTCGCTTCGGCGAACACGGCATTGCCCGAAGCGCCACCGACCGAGTCCAGGGCCTCGACCAGGGGCACGCCCGCGGCGAACATGGTGGACAGCGTGCGCGTCCAGCGCGCCACGGCGGACTTGAACAGCAGGTCGCCAAAAATCGGCATCTTCAGCAGCAGGCGGTCCATGCGCTTTTGCATGGGTTCTGAGCGCTTCCAGGTCTGCAGGAAGAAGTAGATGCTGCCGCCGATGGTCAGGAAGATGGCCCACCAGTACTTGACGAAGATCTCCGACATGGCCATGACGAAGAGCGTCGGGGCCGGCAGGTCGGCGCCAAAGGAGGTGAACACTTCCTTGAAGGCCGGGATCACGAAGATCATGATGACGGCCACCACGACGAAAGCCACGACCATCACAGCGATCGGGTAGGTCAGCGCCGATTTGATCTTTTGCTTGATGGCCAGCGTTTTTTCCTGATAGACGGCCAGGCGGTCTAGCAGCGTTTCCAGGATGCCCGCTGCTTCACCGGCTTCCACCAGGTTGCAGTACAGGGCGTCGAAGTGCATCGGGTGCTTGCGGAAGGCCGACGACAGGCTGGTGCCGGTTTCCACGTCGCCGCGGATGTCGTTGAGCAGCTTGGTGACCTTGGGGTTGGTGCTGCCGCGCGCCACGATGTCAAAGGACTGCAGCAGCGGCACACCGGCCTTCATCATCGTGGCCAGCTGGCGCGTGAAGATGGCGATGTCCTTGCCCTTGACGCTGCCACCGCTCCTCAGCCGGCGCTTCTTGACCTTCTGCACCAGGATGCCCTGGCGGCGCAGGGTGGCGCCCACCACGGCCTCGCCGCCGGCGCGCATTTCACCGCGCACGACTTTGCCCTGGCGGTCCTTGCCTTCCCATTCGTAAATGGCTTCCTGGGGTTTCTTGGCGGTTGCCGTGGCCATGTCGGGACTCCGTGACAGGTATCTGCGGGGGCTTTACTCGTTGGTCACCGAGATGACTTCTTCGAGCGAGGTCAGGCCGGCCTTGACCTTCACCAAGCCCGATTCGCGCAAGTCTCGCACGCCTTCGAGCTTGGCTTGACGGGCAATGTCCATGGCGGTGCCTTGAGTCAGGATGATCCGTTGGATTTCCTCACTGATGGGCATGACCTGGTAAATGCCGACGCGTCCTTTGTAACCGTTGTTGCAGGATGAACAGCCAATCGCCTTGTAAGGCTTCCAGCTGCCGTCGAGGTCTTCTTCCTTGAAGCCGGCTTTCAGCATGGCATCGCGGGGGTAGTCGGCGGGCGACTTGCAGACCTCGCAGAGCTTGCGCGCCAGGCGCTGCGCCGTGATCAGGATGACCGAGGACGCGATGTTGAACGGCGCCACGCCCATGTTCATCAGGCGGGTCAGCGTGGTGGGCGCGTCGTTGGTGTGCAGGGTGGACATCACCATGTGGCCGGTCTGGGCGGCCTTGATGGCGATGTCGGCGGTGTCCAGGTCGCGGATTTCACCCACCATGATCACGTCCGGATCCTGGCGGAGGAAGGCCTTCAGCGCGGTCGGGAAGTTCATCCCGGCCTTGTCGTTGACGTTGACCTGGTTGATGCCGGGCAGGTTGATTTCCGCCGGGTCTTCCACGGTCGAGATGTTCACGCCGGGCTGGTTGAGGATGTTCAGGCAGGTGTAGAGCGACACCGTTTTGCCCGAGCCCGTGGGGCCGGTGACCAGCACCATGCCGTAGGGCCGCACGATGGCCTTCATCAGGCGGTCTTTTTCGATCTGCTCGTAGCCCAGCGCTTCGATGCCCAGCTTGGCCGAAGACGGGTCCAGGATCCGGATCACGATCTTCTCGCCGAACAAGGTGGGCAGGGTGCTGACGCGGAAGTCGATGGCCTTGTTGCCGAACTTCAGCTTCATGCGGCCGTCTTGCGGCACGCGCTTTTCGGCGATGTCCAGCTTGGAGATCACCTTGATGCGCGAGGCCAGCTTGTCTTTGATGGCGATCGGCGGTTGGGTCACTTCGCGCAACTCGCCGTCCACGCGGAAGCGCACGCGGTAGTTGTATTCGTAGGGCTCGAAGTGCAGGTCGGAGGCGCGCGCGTTGATCGCGTCGATCAGCATCTTCTGCAGGAAGCGCACCACGGGCGCATCTTCCACTTCGGTGGCCGCGGCATCGGCCTCCGGCTGGGGGCTGGCGTCGTCGGTGACATCGAATTCGAAGTCGGACGAGGCGATGGCATTGAGCTGGTCCTCGGCCGAGGCGGTCTGGCCTTCGAGCAGCTTGGCGAGCTTGTCGTGCTCGACGATCACCCACTCCGGCGTGAGCTGGGTGGCGAACTTGATGCGCTCGATGGCTTCCTGGTCGGTCGGGTCGGCACCGGCCACGAACAGGCGGTTGCCGCGCTTGGACAGCACCAGCACCTGGTACTGCGCCGAGAGTTTGTTGTCGATCACGCCCTTGGGCAGGCGCTGTACGTCGATGGCGGAGATGTCCAGCACCGGCACGGCCAGGGCCTGCGACAGCGTTTGCGCCAGGTCGGTCGGCTGGATGGCGCCGCTGCTCACCAGCGTGCTGACGAAGCTGCGCTTCTGCTCGCGTGCGACACGGGTCAGCGTTTCGGCGGACTTGGCGTCCAGTTTGCCGGCATTGACCAGCACCCGGGCCACGCCGGAAAGCGTGCCGGGGGTCTCGGCCAGGGTGGACTCAGCTGCCATGGAGAGCGTAGAGAGGCGGTGTCGGAGGAACGGCTGATGGTACAGCTTGATGCGCAATGTGCCATGCGCGTTGGCAGGGGAAAGCCCGGAGAAGGCGGGTGTCTGCCGGCCTGATGGTCGGGACGTTTCGGCGCCTCAGCGCATCAGCCCCAGCAGGCGCAGCGCCTTGTAGCGGGCGTAGTGCCAGGGCCGCTGCGGCCCGCTGGACACCAGCGGCATCTTCACCCGGGTGTAGTGCTGCTTGAACAGGCCCATGTGCGAGCTTTGCCCGGGCGGCAGCGCCAGGGCGACGTACACCAACCCGGCGGCGTCGCTGTCGAAGAAACGGTGCGGGTGCTGGCCGAGCAAGGGCTCGATGGCCTGGGTGTAGGCCAGAGGCCCGGTGGTGCGCAGCACGCCGAACTTGCCGACGCCCTGGCGGCGCATCGAATAGCCGCGCAGGTTGGCCAGCACGGTGTCGATGACGGCCTGCATCAAGGGGTGGCCGGGGCGGGCGATGATGTGCCAGCTCTGCAACTCGCTGGGCACGCCGTCGTCGGTGTGAGCGCCCCAGCCTGCGAATTTCTCGCCCGGCTGGTTGTTCCAGCGCGACAGCAGCAGTTCGTCGTCGGGGCGGATGACATGGTCCAGCGGCTGGGTGCAGCCCGATTTGACGTCGAGGTACACGCCGCCGTCCTGGAACATCAGCAGGTAGCGGAAGAAGTCCGCGCGGGCGGCGCCGTACAGGGGGTTGATGCTGTTGTAGGCCTTCCACACGTCGGCGCCGAAGTGCGTGCCGATGTGCTGCTGGATGTCGTCGTTGCCGTGCAGCACGTGGCGCCAGCCGGGGTTCAGGTCTTTCAGACGGGCGATGTTGTCCGCGATGCTGGGCGCGATGTGGCGCTTGTCCAGCAGGATCTGGTGGATGACTTGGGGGATCTGCACGTCGTGGTCGCCAGGCAACTTCGGGGGGCAGCCAGGGCGTCCGCGCTGCCTGGCCGATTGTTGCCTGAAAACCGGATGCACGGGCCCTCGCGCGGGGCCATCCTTTCAAGAGCGCCGGGAATGGCGGCTTTTTGTCTTTTCAGCTGGTGCAAGCGCGGGGGCATGATGGCGAATGTGTGCAAAGGTGCATGACTTTGGGCTCACGCGGGGCGTGGCGGTCGTGCCGGTTTGCGGTCTTGGTTGTGCTGCGCAGAGCACGTGGAGGGTGGCATGAAAGCGGTGATTCTTGCGGGCGGACTCGGAACGCGCATCAGCGAGGAGTCGCACCTGCGGCCCAAGCCCATGCTGGAAATCGGGGGCAAGCCCATCCTCTGGCACATCATGAAGATCTACGCCCACCACGGCATCACCGAATTCGTGATCTGCCTGGGCTACAAGGGCTACGTCATCAAGGAGTACTTCGCCAACTACTTCCTGCACCAGTCGGACGTGACTTTCGACGTCGCGAACAACCGCATGGAAGTGCACCAGGAACGCGCCGAGAACTGGCGTGTGACCTTGGTGGACACCGGCGTGGACACCATGACGGGCGGCCGCTTGAAGCGGGTGCGCAAGTACCTCGACGACGAACCCTTTTGCTTCACCTATGGCGACGGCGTGTCCGACATCGACATCACGGCCTCGATCGCCGCCCACCGCGCCCACGGCACCCTGGCCACGCTGACGGCCATCAAGCCGCCGGGGCGTTTCGGCGCGCTGGGCCTGAACGGCCACCACGTGGCGTCCTTCCAGGAAAAGCCCGATGGTGATGGCGGCTGGATCAACGGCGGCTTTTTCGTGCTCTCGCCCAAGGTGATCGACCTGATCTCGGGCGACGACACCACCTGGGAGAAAGAGCCCATGGAGCAACTGGCGGCCCGCCAGCAGTTGTCTTTCTACCAGCACGGTGGTTTCTGGCAACCGATGGACACGCTGCGCGACAAGAACCACCTCAATGACCTGTGGGACGCGGGCAAGGCGCCCTGGAAGGTCTGGACGGACTGAACATGGCGGTTGACCGATCCTTCTGGCGCGGCAAGCGCGTGCTGATCACGGGCCACACCGGCTTCAAGGGTGGCTGGTTGGCGCTGTGGCTGACCCAACTGGGCGCGGACGTGGTGGGCTACGCGCTGCCGCCGGTGGGTGCCGCCCACCTGTTTGGTGCGCTGCGGCTGCAGGAATTGCTGCGCCACGAAGAGGGCGACATCCGCGACCAGGCCCACCTGCTGGCGGTGATGCAATCGCACCGCCCGGATGTGGTCTTCCACCTGGCGGCGCAAGCCTTGGTGCGGCCCTCGTACGACGACCCGGTCGAGACCTACGACGTCAACGTGATGGGCTCGCTGAAGGTGCTGGAGTGCGTCCGGCGCTGCCCCTCGGTGCGCGCCGTGGTCATGGTGACGACGGACAAGTGCTACGACAACAAGGAGTGGTGCTGGGCCTACCGCGAGATCGACCCGATGGGCGGCCACGACCCCTACAGCTCGAGCAAGGGCGCCATGGAGTTGATGGTGGCGTCCTACCGCCGCTCGTACTTCTCGGTGAGCGTTGCGGGCAAGCCGGCTCCTGCGGTGGCGACCGTGCGCGCGGGCAATGTCATCGGCGGCGGCGATTGGTCCGAAGACCGCCTGGTGCCCGACCTGGTGCGCGCCTTCTCGGCGAACGCGCCGGCGGTCATCCGCAACCGGCACGCCGTGCGGCCCTGGCAGCACGTGCTGCAGCCGCTGCGGGGCTACCTGCAACTGGCGCAGCAATTGGTGTCGTCCGGGCAGGACCACGCCGAGGCCTGGAACTTCGGCCCGCAAGAGGACGATTGCCAGCCTGTGGGTGCGCTGGTGCAGCAGATGACGGCGCTTTGGGGTGATGGCCGCACCTGGGTGGACCAGACCGACCCCGATGCGCCGCACGAGGCCCACTTCCTGAAGCTCGACAGTGCCAAGGCGCGTGGCCGCCTGGGCTGGCGCAGCAGCTGTGATTTGCCAGAGGCTTTGCGCCTGACCGTGTCCTGGTACCGGGCGCACAGCCTGGGGCAGGACATGCGCGCCATCAGCCTGGACCAGATCGCGCAGCAAGCGCACGAGGATGGCGATGCAGTTCCATGACACCGACCTGCCCGGCCTGAAGCTGGTCACGCTGGACGTCCGCCGCGATGCGCGCGGCGCTTTCTCGCGCCTGTTCTGCCAGCGCGAGATGGCGGCCGCGGGCGTGCCCCACGCCATCGCCCAGGTCAACCATTCGCAAACCGCTCAGAAGGGCAGCGTCCGCGGCCTGCACTTCCAGCGCCCGCCCGTCACCGAGACCAAGCTCATCCGGTGCGTGAGGGGGGCGGTCTGGGACGTGGCCGTCGATTTGCGTGCCGGCTCGCCCACGTTCCTGCAGTGGCGCGCCTTCGAGCTGAGCGCCGATCAGCCGCGCATGGTCGTGATGCCAGACGGTTTTGCCCATGGTTTTCAGACTTTGACCGACGACGCCGAGCTGATCTACTTCCATTCGGAGTTTTACGCACCCGAGCACGAGGACGGTTTCCATGCCCAAGACGCCACCCTGGCCATCGCGTGGCCCCTGCCCATGGCCCAGCAGTCCGACCGGGACCGCCAACTGCCCTCTGTTCCCACCGATTTCAAAGGTCTGACCCTGCTATGAAATGCCGCTTCTGTCAGCATGAACTGAGCCTCGATCTGGTGGACCTCCAGTTCTCCCCGCCCTCCAACAGCTTCCTGAGCGCAGCGCAACTCAGCGCGCCCGAGGTGACCTTCCCGCTGAAGGTGATGGTGTGCGACCAGTGCTGGCTGGGCCAGGTGGACGAGCACAAGCACGCCGAAGACATCTTCGACAGCGACTACGTTTACTTCTCCTCGTTCTCCTCGTCGTGGCTGGCCCATGCCAAGCGCTACGTCGACAGCATTTCCCAGCGCCTGAACCTGGGCCGGGATGCCTTCGTGGTGGAGGTGGCCTCCAACGACGGCTACCTGCTGCAGTACTTCCAGGAGCGCGGGGTGCCTTGCCTGGGCATCGAGCCGACGGCGTCCACGGCGGACGCCTGCCGCGCCAAGGGCATCGAGGTGGTGCAGGACTTCTTCGGTGAGCGCCTGGGGCGTGAGTTGGCCAGCACGCGCCGGCCAGCCGACCTCATCCTGGCGAACAACGTGTTCGCGCACGTGCCGGACATCAACGACTTCGTCCGAGGGCTGAAGCTCGCGCTGGCCCCGGGCGGCACCATCACGCTGGAGTTCCCGCACTTCATGCAACTGGTCCAGCAACGCCAGTTCGACACGATCTACCACGAGCACTTCTCCTACCTGTCGCTCCACACCACGCAGAAGATCTTCGAGGCGCATGGCCTGTGCGTGTACGACGTCGAAGAGCTGCCCACCCACGGCGGCTCGCTGCGGGTCTATGGGCGGCACGCGGAACACAGCGCCTTGCCCGTGCAGCCGGCGGTCCATGCCTTGCTGGCCAAGGAAACCGCGCTCGGCATGCAGACGCCCGCCTTCTATGCCGATTTCGCGCGGCAGGTGGTGGACATCAAGCTGGACCTGCTGAGCTTCCTCATCGAACAGAAGCGCGCCGGCAAGCGCGTGATGGGCTACGGCGCCGCCGCCAAGGGCAACACCTTGCTGAACTATGCGGGCGTCTTGTCGGACCTGCTGTCCGCCGTGGCCGACCTGTCGCCCCACAAGGTGGGCAAGTTCCTGCCGGGCGTGCACATCCCGGTGGTGAGCGTGGACGAGGTCCGCGCGCAGCGCCCTGATTTCATCCTGATCCTGCCCTGGAACCTCAAGGACGAGGTGATGTCCCAGCTCGCCTGCGTTCGCGAGTGGGGCGGGCGCTTCGTGGTGGCCATCCCGCAGCTGGAGGTCCTGTGAGCAGCCGCGTTTACTACACCAAGCCCTCCATCACCGAACTGGAGGTGAGCTATGCCACCGACGCGGTGCGCCATGGCTGGGGCGACCAGTGCTACGCCTACATCACCCGCTTCGAGCAAGGCTTCGCCGCGCACCTGGGCGCCAAGCATGTGATCGCCACGTCCAGCTGCACCGGGGCCATGCACATGGGCTTGGCCGCGCTCGGCGTGGGGCCGGGCGATGAGGTGATTCTGGGCAACACCAACTGGATCGCTTCCGCCGCGCCCATCACCTACCTGGGCGCCAAGCCCGTGTTCGTGGACGTGCTGCCCGACACCTGGTGCCTGGACCCGGCACAGGTGGAGGCCGCCATCACCCCCCGGACCAAGGCGATCATCGCGGTGCACCTGTACGGCAACCTGGCCGACATGGACGCCCTGCTGGCGATCGGCCAGCGCCATGGCCTGCCCGTGGTCGAAGACGCTGCGGAGGCCATCGGCTCCCAGTGGCGTGGCCGCAGCGCCGGCACGCTGGGCGCCTTCGGCACCTTCTCCTTCCATGGCACCAAGACCATGACGACCGGTGAGGGCGGCGCCTTCGTCTGCAACGACGACGCCTTGTACGAGAAGGTGCTGACGCTGTCCAACCACGGCCGCGACCGCAGCCAGCGCAAGCAGTTCTGGTCGGACGTCATCGGCTTCAAGTACAAGATGTCCAATGTGCAGGCCGCCATCGGCTGCGCGCAGGTGGAGCGCATCGGCGATTTGATCGCCGGCAAGCGCCGCATCTTTGCCTACTACCAGGAGCGCCTCCAGGGCTTGCCGCTGCGCATGAACCCGGAGCCCGCGGGCACCGTCAATGGCTTCTGGATGCCCTCCATCGTGGTGGACGAGGGCGTCCCCTTCGACCGCGAGGACCTGCTGCAGCGCTTTCAGGCCGAGAACATCGACGGACGGGTGTTTTTCTGGCCTTTGACCATGTTGCCCATGTTCGAAGATCAGCCCGAGCACACGGTGGCCTACGGCCTGTGGCCGCGGGCCGTCAACCTGCCGGCGTACCACGACCTGTCGGACGCTGACATGGACCGTGTCATCGCCTGTGTCCGCGCGTCTCTCCAGAGGTGACCACGCCATGAACGCATCCAGCGCCCCGAACCCCAGCCTGAGCCCCGAGCAGGTCCGCCAGTTCCACGAACAGGGCTTCCTGGTGATCCCGGGCTTTTACGACCTGGCCGAGGACATCGCGCCCATCCAGAAGGGCGTCCACCAGATCATTGGCCAGGTGCTCAAGCGCCACGGCCTGCCCGACACGCGCGGGCCTTTCCAGCCTGCCACCTTCGACGAGGGCTACCAGGCCCTGATCGCAGCCAACCGCGCCCATGGTGGCGAGGTCTACGACGCCATCAAGCAGATCCCGGCCTTCCTGCGCCTGCTGGGCACGCCGGCGCACGAGGCCCTCTTTGCCCAGCTGCGCGCCGACGCCATCCCCGCGATCGCCGCCGGCGGCTACGGCATCCGCGTGGACAACCCCGGCGAAGAACGCTTCCGCGCGCCCTGGCACCAGGAGTACCCGGCGCAGCTGCGCAGCCTGGACGGCCTGGTGTACTGGTCGCCGCTCGTGCCGGTGACGCCGGAGCTCGGGCCCGTGCGCCTGTGCATCGGCTCCCACCACGACGGCCCGGTGCCCGTGCACACGCGCGACCCGCGCAACCCCGACAAGACCGGCGCCTACGGCCTCATCCTGAAAGACGAAGAGGCGCTGGTGGCCGGCTACGAGCAGGTCGCGCCTTTGTCGAACCCGGGCGACCTGGTCATCATCGACTTCCTGACCCTGCACGCTTCCGGGCGCAACCAGGGGCAGCGCTCGCGCTGGTCCATGCAGTTCCGCTATTTCAACTTCAACGACCCGACCGGGATGAAGCACGGCTGGAAGGGCTCTTACGCCGCCGGCGTGGATTTCGCCACCGTCCATCCCGAGCTTTGCCTGGACGCTTGAATGCCTGACATGAGCACCCTCAACTGCAATGTGTGTGGCGGCCCGCTGGGCCCATGCCTGTATGAATCCGAAGGCGGGCAGTCACTGACCTCGCTGTGCCAGGTGCGTCCGGGCACGACGCGCGTGCACGCCTGTCCGGCCTGTGGCCACCTGCAGACGCAGGAGATGGCCGATGCTGCCGCCTTCTACGAAAGCGACTACGACATCCTCGTGCACAGCGAGGAAGAGGACCAGATCTACGAACTGGCCGCCGACGGCACGCCGATCTACCGCACCGCACACCAGGTGAAGGTGCTGCTCGACAAGGTCACGCTGCCCGCGGGTGCCTTGTTGCTGGATTACGGCTGCGCCAAAAGCGCCACCCTCAAGAGCCTGGTGGCGCAGCGCACGGACGTGGTGCCGCACCTGTTCGACGTGAGCTCGCGCTACATCCCCTTCTGGGAGAAGTTCGTGCAGCCCGCGCACTGGGGCACGCACTGGGCCGTGCACGAGATGCCGGCCAGCTGGCAGGGCCGCTTCGATGTGGTGACGTCCTTCTTCTCCATGGAGCACATGGTCCGCCCGGCCGACTCCCTGCGCCAGATGGCCGCGGTGCTCCAGCCCGGCGGCACCTTCTACGGCATCGTGCCCAATGTGGCGACCAACGTGGCCGACTTCATCGTGCTGGACCACGTCAATCATTTTTCCGAGACCTCGCTGCGCCATGTGCTGCAGGGTGTGGGCCTGGAGGTGGTGGAGATCGACGCGCAGGCTCACCGCGGCGCCTTCGTGATCGTCGCGCGCAAGGTGGCCGATGCGCAGGCCGCCTTGCCCCTGCCTGCGACCTTCGACCGCGACGTGGCCCAGTGGCTGGCCCGCTTCGACGAGATGGCCGCCTTCTGGCAGCACGCGGCCGAGCGCGTGCGTGCGCAGGAAGCGCAGTTGCCGGCGTCGGCGCCCATGGCCATCTACGGCGCGGGCTTCTACGGCGCCTTCATCGCCTCCTGCCTGCGCCACCCCGAGCGCGTGGTCTGCCACCTGGACCAGAACGTCTTCCTGCAGGGCCGCGCGCTCAATGGCCGGCCCATCGTGCCGCCGCAAGACCGGCCCGAGGGCGTGAACACCGTGTGGGTGGGGCTCAACCCCGTCCATGCCCGACAGGTCATTGCCCGGGTGCCCTCGCTGGCCGCGGGCGATGTGCGCGTGCTCTACCTGGAGTGATGGCCATGCTGCGTGGCGTTGACGTGACCTTGCGCGCCTGGCGCGATGCCGATGTGGCGGTGCTGGAACAGCTGCGCAACGACGTCGCCCTGCAGCAGCAGCTGATGGCCCAGCCGCGGCCGAACTCGCGGGCCCGTGTGCTGCAGTGGCTGACCGACCGCAGCGCGCGCGCCGATGGCGTGTTCTTCGTGATCGCCGCCGCCAGCGACGATGGCGTGCTCGGCTACGTGCAGCTCGCCGACATGGACCTCTTCCACGGCCGTGCCCAGCTGGGCATCTGCCTGTCTGCCGCCGCGCAAGGGCGGGGTCTGGCAGGCCAGGTGATGGCCTTGCTGGAAGGCTATGTGCGCGAGGTTTTCGGCCTGCGCAAGATCGGCCTCGAAGTGCTGTGCAGCAACGCCCAGGCCATCCGCTTCTACGACAAGCAGGGCTTTGCCACGGTCGGTGTGCTGCGCCAGCATGCCTTCGTGCAAGGCGCGCACGAGGACGTGCTCGTCATGGAGAAGCTGCTGTGAACGTGGTCATCTCCCAGCCCATGTTCTTCCCCTGGGTCGGGTTGATCGAGCAGGTGCGCCTGGCCGACCAGTTCGTGTTCTACGACGACGTGCAGTTCTCCAAGGGCAGCTTTGTCAACCGCGTGCAGATCAAGACGGCGTCGGGCACCAAGTGGCTGACCGTGCCGCTCAAGGGCGTGTCGCTGGGACAGCGCATCCAGGACGTGCAGGTGGACCACGCTCGCCACTGGCAGCGCCAGCACCTCGACATGCTCAAGCAGGCCTACGCCGCGGCGCCCTTCCTGAAAGACATGCTGCGCGTGGTGCAGGAGGTGCACGGCATGCACGAGGTGCACGGTGCCCGCGCGGACACCCTCGGCGCGCTCAGCGAAGCCAGCATGATGGCCGTGTGCCGGTACTTCGGCCTGGACACCGGCCGGCAGTTCCACCACATCGGTGACTTGGACATCGGCGGCAGCGGCAGCCCGCGCGTGCTGGACACCGTCAAGCACCTGCAGGGCAGCCGCTACATCACCGGCCTGGGCGCCGCCAACTACCTCGACCACGAGGCCTTCGAGCAAGCGGGCGTGGCCGTCGAGTACATGGCCTACCGCAAGACCCCTTACCCGCAGTTGCACGGCGAGTTCACGCCGTACGTCAGCATCCTGGACCTGATCGCCAACGTCGGCCCCGCTGGCATCGGCTGCATTGCCTCCGGCACAACCCACTGGAAAGAGTTCCTCCACCATGAATGAAATTGACAAGTTCCGCGCCGAAGTCGCCGACAACATCCGTGGCCTGGGCGAAGACACCGACGTGCAGGCCCTGTCGCGCATCTGGCTGCGCGAGATCACGCGCCATAAGTACGCCTACAACTTCTCCTGGATGGGCCGCCCGCTGATCCAGTTCCCGCAAGACATGGCCGCGCTGCAGGAGCTGGTGTGGGCGGTCAAGCCGGACCTCATCATCGAGGCGGGCATCGCCCACGGCGGCTCGCTGATCATGCATGCCTCTTTCCTGGCCATGCTGGACTACTGCGACGCGGTGGAGCAGGGCGTGCCCCTGGACGTGACGAAGCCCAAGCGCCGCGTGCTGGGCCTGGACATCGACATCCGCGCGCACAACCGCGCCGCCATCGAAGCCCACCCGATGTCCAACCGCATCGACATGGTCCAGGGCTCGTCCGTGTCGCCCGAGGTGATCGCGCAGGTGCGTGAGCTCGCCAAGGGCCACGAACGCATCCTCGTGATCCTGGACTCCAACCACACCCACGAACACGTGCTGGCCGAACTGGAGGCCTACGCGCCGCTGGTCAGCCCCGGCAGCTACTGCGTGGTGTTCGACACCCTGGTGGAGGACATGCCCGACGAGCTGATCCAGAACCGCCCGTGGAAGAAGGGCGACAACCCGAAAACCGCGGTCTGGGAGTACCTGCGCCGCCTGAACGGCGAAGGCCGCTCGGCCAGCGACGGCGCCAAGCTGCAGTTCGAGATCGACAAGTCGATCGAGCACAAGCTGCTGATCACCGTGGGGCCGGACGGCTACCTCAAGCGGGTGTGAGCCAAGGGTCGATGACCGCCACCCCCATGGCCACAAACGGTGCCGTGTCCCGGGTGGCCACCGTCATGCCGTGGGCCTTGGCCATGGCCGCGATGAAGCCATCGGCCATGCCCACAGCTCGCCCTTGCGCCTGCGCTTTGGCCATCGCTGCCGCGTAGCCCTGGGTTGCCGCCAGGTCAAAGGCGAGCACCCGCCCCGCAAAGGCCGGCAGCACCTGGTCTTCCAAATGTTCGATCAAGCCGTTGCGTCGGCGGCCCGCAGGCAGGCGCGCCATGCCAAAGCGCAGTTCCGCCACCGTGATCACGGACAGGAACAGGGTCTCTAAGGGCTGTGCGTCGAGCCAGGCCACCACACGTGGATCGGGCGCGGCACGCAGCGGCTCCGAAATCACGTTGGTGTCGAGCAGGATCATTCGAAATTCACGTGACGGGGCGCGGAGGCATCACGTTGTGTGATCAGCGAAGCCTCCTCGTCCGTGAGCTTCATCTTGCGGCCGATGTCGGCCAGCATGGCGCCCAGCTTCAAGCGGCCCTCCGGTTTGACGGCCTCTTCCAGCAAGGCGCGAACCTCTGCCTCGGTGCTTCGCCCATGTTGGGCTGCACGCACGCGCAGGGCCCGATGCACTTCGTCGGGCAGATTGCGAACGGTCAGGATGGCCATGGCTGCACCTCAATGCATCAGATTCAGTGCATGCATTTTATGCTTTTGAAAGCATGTCGGCAAGGCGCGGTGAGGTGAGGAGGGCGGGCTCAGTAGCCGCTGCCGCTGTCGGTGGGCATGTTCTCGATGGGACGGCCGACGCCAGGCTGCTGCGCCAGCACCTTCACGCCTTGGCGGATGGCCATCACCGCCCGTTTGGCGGAAAGCCTCGCGCATCAGCCAAGCGCTTCACGCGGGCCTTGGTGTCCTCGTCGATCTTGATCGACATGGCAAAGCACTGGGTGCCGGTAGGCCCTTTGCGGCGTGCCGCCTTCCTGCTGCGGGGCGTCGCCTGTTGAGAGCGGCGCGTCGCACAGGTGAACCCGGCGTGTTGCCCGATGCCACTTGCACGTCGCTCACATTGGCTGGCGCGTCGGCCTTTCCGAGCGGCGCATCGGCATGTTTGCCTCGACCCATCCGAGCCCAAAGAGCGGCACGCCATGCAAAAAGCCCCGCGGGCCGAGCACTTCGGGCGACACGCGGGGCTGGAGGGCTGAGGGCTGGCTCAGAAGAGGTGAGGGCCCGCTCAGCGAAGGCGGCGACCCGCTCAGCGCGGGCCGCGCGTGGCTCATTGCACGGTGCGGGCCGCTGCAGGTGCGCCGGAGCCGTCTTCTTTGGCGTTGGCGCTGCGGCGGGCAAAGCGGGCGCCCATGCTTTGACGCAGGGTTTCCAGGCCCGAACCCTCGCCGACGACGCGCAGCAGGGCGTAGCCCTCCAGCGAAGCGTTCATGACGTCACTGCCCAGGGCGGTGAGGGTGTCTTCGATCTTGCCCATCAGCACTTCCAGGCGCACGGCGCGGGTGCGCAGCAGGTCGAACTGCGCCAGGTCGCGCTGCGCCTCGGCCAGGTCGAGCGTGGGCGGCAGCACATGGCGGTTCTGGTCGAGCACGCGCAAGGCCTGGCGGCAGAAGGCTTCGGACTTGTCGCCCATTTTGTTGAGGCTGCGGCGGTCGGCCGTGGACAGGTCGACCAGGCTGGCGGCGTGGCGCTCCAGCACGGCCAGGGCGGCGTCGATTTCAGCGTAGTCAGCGGCGGTGAGGCTGAGGGAAATGAGGTTTTGAGACATGGTGGTTCCTGTGTGAATGCTTGGTTGCGGACCGCCGGGATGGGCGGGCCGAGGGGCACTGTAGGGAGGCACAGGAGGGTTGGGAATCACCCTTTGGGGCTTATGGTGTGAGTAGATGTGACCGGCGGCGGTCGTCTGTGAGGCGCGAGCTTGGCGCGCTTTGACCTGCTTGACTTTGAGTCCCTTGTAGCAGTGCTGCTGCGCTGGCCGTGTCTGTAATTGGCATTCCAAAGGCGCCGGCCAGAGCGCGTCATGTATGACGCTTTATGATCGCAACCTGAAACGTCGGCGTCAAACCGCGACTCGGTTTCGACACGTGTCATGTCCGGGGCAGCATGGTGCTTGTGCCTGGATCCGACGCCAACGTCTGGGCGCGGCTTTTGCAGCGCCGTCGAGTCCGCGGATGTAGGCCAGTTATTCGATTCGTCTGTTTGGACCACTTAAATCATGGATACCCGATGAAGTGTGTGATTCTCGGTGGGGCTGGGTTCATCGGACTGAACCTTGCCGAAGCACTTTTACTTGCTGACCATGATGTACTTTGTGTCGATCAGTCCGAGGCACGTGACCGATTCACGCACGCGTCACTGACGCACCCGCGATTGACCATGTTGTGGGGGGATGCTTGGGATGAGCACGCCCTGGAAAAGGCTTTGACGGATTGCGACGTCTGTTTTCACCTCGTCTCATCGACGATTCCTCAGACGTCCAACGCCGATCCCCGCTTTGATGTGCAGAGCAACCTCCAGGGCTCGCTCACCTTGCTGGACCTTTGCGTCAAGACACAGGTCAAGAAAGTCATTTTCCTGTCCTCCGGCGGTACGGTCTACGGCGTGCCCAAGGCCGTGCCGATCCGGGAGGACCATCCCACTGATCCCACGTGCTCGTACGGCATCGTCAAACTGGCTGTCGAAAAATACCTGGAGCTGTACCGGCATCTCCATGGGCTGGATTACGCGATCATCCGTTTGTCCAACCCTTATGGCGAGCGCCAACGAACCCGGGGTGCCCAGGGGGCCGTGGCCGTTTTCCTTGGCAAGGCTTTGCGTGGTGAGGCCATCGAGGTATGGGGCGACGGCAATGTGTCCCGGGACTACGTGCACATCAGTGATGTCATTTCCTGCTTGATGGCGGTCTTGACTTCAAGCGATCCGCGTGCGCGCTTGTTGAACGTCGGCTCCGGGAGAGGCTGCACCATCAACCAGTTGTTGGGGGTGATCGGCAACGTGGTGCAACGAGACTTGGCCATCAGGTATGTGCCAGGTCGTGCGTTCGATGTGCCCTCCAACGTGCTGTCCGTCGAGCGCGCTATCTCTGTGCTCGGCTGGCATCCCGCCGTTGGACTTGAGCAAGGTGTTCGGCGTTTTGCCCATTGGCTGCAAGAACACCAGTCCGAGCACGTCTGACCCACCCGCAATCATGTGGATCAGGCGCACAGGGTGGCGCCAATAAGCCGTGTTTCGTTGTCGGTTGTTGAACCGTTTCTCCGTATCTGTCAAAACAGGAAATGTGATGAGTCCGTCAGTCAAGGTTTGGAAAGGCATGAAGCTTCGGCACAAGGCCCGCTATTGGGTCATGCGAGCTTTGATGCCCATGAGGTTGGTGGATTTCGACGCGGACTTCTACGTTCAGATGAACCCCGATGTGGCTGCCACCGGGGTGGACCCTTTGCTGCACTGGGTGACCCGTGGACGCAAAGAGGCGCGGCTGTCTTCTCCCAAGCAGATGCCGGTTGCCAAGGACGTGTGGCAGCCGGGCGGGTTGGTCATGCAAGCCGGCAAGCCGACCGTTCTGTTGGTCAGCCATGAGGCTTCACGGACCGGTGCGCCGATCCTCTGTTTGAGCCTGGCCAGGCAACTCAGTGAGCGATTCAACGTCGTGGCGCTGTTGCTGCGCGATGGCCCCCTGATGCCCCATTTCAAGGCATCTTGTGTTCGGTTGGCCATCACCAAAGGCACGCAAAGCGGGGACATCAGGAATGTGATGTGGAGTCTGGATGGATCGGAGTACAGGGTAGATGCCGCGATTGTCAACAGCATCGTCTCCTACCCCGTGCTGTCGTTCCTTGAGCATTTGAAGGTTCCCAGCCTGATGTTGATTCACGAATACGCGGCCTATTGCAAGCCCGCGTATCCGTTTGACCATGTCGTTAAATTCTCCGGGAAGGTTGTTTTCTCCGCCCCCACCACAAAGGCGAATGCGATCGAGGAAATCGGCGAGCTGCCCATCCTCACGGAGTCGCTGGTGTTGCCGCAAGGCCAGTGCGTTGCCGAGGTGGCTGCGCGCACGGACGCAGACCAGGCTGCGGAGATGCGCTTGATTGCCAACGCGCTCGACAAAGGTGCCGAGGCGGATGCGGTCGTCGTGGTCGGTGCCGGGTCGGTCAACCTCCGCAAGGGGGTGGATGTCTTCATCCAATGCGCTGCGCAGTTGCGTAAGAAGGCACCCAACGTGCCCTTCAAATTCGTCTGGGTGGGCGGCGGATACGAGCCTCAGCACGACCAGGCGTATTCGGTGTACCTGCACGAGCAGGTCAAGCGCAGTGGACTGGCGGACCGTTTCACCTTCCTTGGCGAAGTGGCGGACATCCAGGCTGTCTATGATCGAACCGATGTCTTTCTGTTGACGTCCAGGCTGGATCCGCTCCCAAATGTGGGCATTGATGCAATCTGCAGTGGCTTGCCCATTTTCTGTTTCAGGGATGCCTCGGGGATTGCTGACATCCTCATTCAAGAGGGATATGGAAATGAACTTGTTTCGCCGTACATGGACGCCGATGCGCTTGCGAGTCTTGTGCTGACTCATGCGCTCACTCACGAATTGCGTGAGGCATTGCGTCAGCGCTTGCTTGACACTGCGAAGCGTATTTTCTCCATGGAGCGCTATGCTGAGATTCTGGGTGATGAAGTCGATGCGTTGATGCAGCGGCAAGGTTGAAAGGTTACGGAGATTTGTATTCGTGCACGTGATCAAAGCTTGCCTAAGGTGGCAAGGGTCCAATTGGTGTGGATTGGTTCATGGGTCCGTACCGGACGGATCGGATAGGCGAAGGTATGCATAAAAAAAATGCGCTGTTGATCAAGACCATCACGATTGCGCTCGTGATGCTGGCGCTAGCTAAGTATTTTAAAAATTGGCCAATGATGTGGGATTTGCCCATGTGGGACGAAACGTTCTACATGGGCAACGGAATCTACACTTGGGACAGTCGTTCATTTCGGCACCATGAGAACTCACCTCTCTATTCATATATTTATCGAATGGCTGGCGTATTCATGGATGACCCAGTCAGGCTCATTCAGGTCGTCGGCTTAACGGGGTCTTTGGGTGCGCTTTTTGCGGTGTTTGCTGGATCTTATGCGATTAGTCGGAACATGCTCTTGGCGACATCAGGTGTCGCATTGCTGGTTGTTTGCGACTTTGGTCTGGTCATGCCTAGGTTGATTTTTCCGTCGATCATTTTCTTGATCGTTGGGGCTGCTGCTGCGTACCAATTCAGCTTACTTGCCACTCGTCTTGCTCTGCTTGCGTTGTCTGCTCTATTGGCGGCATTCATTCGCCCAGAATTTGCATTAGCTTTCCATATCTATTTTCTCTTGGCTCTTGGAGTCTTGTGCCATGCGATCTGCTCGCGTGCGCGCAGATCGCAGATCCCGGAGCGTCGAGCTCAGTGGTTGATCTTCGCTGGCGTCATGGTTTTGATCCTGCTGATCACATCGATGTGGACATTTCCCACCATCAAAGGAGGAGAGCGCGCCTTGATGGCATTTGGTCAGCATTACTCGCTTTATTGGGCGACTATCACCGGCGCCACCATGGATCCTTTCTTAAACTGGAAAGCAATCATGGCTGACCAGTTGCCAAGCACGCGCTCAGAAATGCATGCACTGATGACCTATCCAGCAAAGGTGATGGGCTTTTTGATTTTTAACGTGATTGGTTTTTTCTGGAAAATTTGTGATTCGATCCACATTGGGTGGATAAAACAGCCGGTTGTGATGGTCGCAATTGCGCTTTCGGTTGCGATGCTGTTGTTGGTTGCGGGGCTTACTCTGGTAAGCCGCAAGGGCGAACGAGTGGTGCTTAAGTCGCTGTTGGCGGACCTGGCCACTTGGTTTCCACTCGCCTTGCCGGTCTTAGTGTCCATCTTGCTGATTTACGCGCGTGAACATTACATTGCCGTGCTGGCATCGTTGGTAGTCATCGGCTCAGCCGTGGTCGCTCGCCATGTAGCCAAGAGTACGCCGATGCAGAATGCGGTAGCCCTTGTATTGGGCTTGGTGTTGGTTGCGTTCCTTCAGCCTGCACCAGCAGAGGAAAAGGGCAACATGCAAGTTGTTCAGGGGTTGAGGGCCCAAGGGAATATGGGGCGTCTGCTGGAGCTTGATGGGGGGTGGTGTTACTACATGCCATCCTCTTGCACATCGAGGTTCATGCTCGACATACCGGGAAATGTCCCATATATGGAGTACATCGCTAAAGAAAACATTACAGCCATCGTTCTGTCAAAGTCTCTGATGGGTTTTGCGACGGCCAATCAAAAGAGTGATTTCCTTGCATTGGCGAGCGATCCGGATAGCTTTGGATGGAAGAAAATTCATCTCAACGATGATCACTCGCTTCTCGTTAAATTGAATGCTGAGCCTGAGTTGGGGGGGATGTTCGCTGACAATTTAATTTATTTTATCTCGGATGTGAAGCTCGGCAAACGATCGGGCGCCATTGAAAACAAGGGTGACACGAGCATTTGGATTCGGCCTGGGAGTAAGACTCCGACCACATTTAAGCTGGATGTGGGGCGAATCAGTGAGGATTTTCATTGCAGTCGGCTACGTCTGATCGCATCCATGCCCAGAGCAGATGGTGTGATGGATGCCAACAGAAGCGAGCTCGGCATCAGTTTGATGATCAAGTCCGAATCAGCGCAGCCTTTGACAGCTAGGGTGGATCTTCAAAACCAAGTGGACGTCGAGGTCAGGCCAACACCGAACGAAAAAGCACAAATCGAGGTGGATGGCTCAGGGAGCCGGCTGGATGGCCGTGGGTTGTTGATCAAGATTTCTCCATTGTCATGCCGTTCAATTCATGCTCGGTATGGCATGAATTGAATGTTCCTCAGCGCGGCTAGGGAATGCCTTGCTTGATGTGACTTGTGTTGGAGTTGACCTGCCTCCTCCCATCCGTACCAGTTGAATGGGAGCGAGGTCCGTCAATCTAGAGAATGACGGACATGAGGAGGAGTCGATTCACGGAGCAGCAGATCATCAGATTCTTGAAGCAGGCCGAGTCGGGCCTGCCAGTATGACTATCTGCTGCCACAGAAGCATTCAGCCTTGTTCAGTAGAAAAATTCATGCCGACTTGCTCACTTCAGGAAATTCTTCCATGCCATCGTGATTTTGTAACGAGCAGATCCTAGGAAGCGAGCCTTTTTGAGAAGAATGCGCATCTCTGTTGATTGCGCAAGCATCAGATCTTGAAGTCTGCTGATCTCGCGTTGAGCATTTGTCTCGCAGGCGTTTCGCTCTTCGTCGAGGAAGGCTTGAAGGCCATCGTTGTGAACGACAGCCAGAGGGGGAACATCCTCATCGCGTGTCGACGGCGAGCGCATGGCCTGTCGAAACGCCTCCTCGGAGTGGTGTTGCTCGAAATGGGTGCGAGCCTTGCGCGCGTGCTCATTCATCCATTCCGAGGTCAGATTGCTGAGCATGGCTTTGAGTTCGACATCGTCTGACCATTGCATGGTTCCGGGATAGCCGATATCAATGCCGCTGAGAAACCTCGACCGGTAGTTCTTGTGAACGAGCACAGGCAATCCCGTGGCCATGGCCTCGACTTGAGCTTTGCCCCCGCCGTAAGGAAATGAGGTGATGTACAGATCAACGCCGTTTTCGATCAACGCGCGAGAAACGGACGATACCCATGGCACGTGCTTTAGCCGAGATTCATGCACTCCATGTGTTTGCAGGCTTTGGTGCATGCGTTGAAGTTGGGCGCTGCTCAACGGTCCGATGTGAACGTGCCTGCCACCGGTGGAGCGAAGCATCAGGCCTATCAGATCTAGGTACTGATACTGATAGCCGGGATCGTCGAATTTTTCTGGGCGGCCTACGCAACATGTGACGGCGTTCGTCTCACGCAGAAATACGCCGTCATGGCGGAGCGTCTTTTCGGATGCTAGCGTCAGTGGCCAGAATTTGTTGTTCGCTATCCCCAGCACATGTCGACAGTTGAAGAAAGCGAAGTTGCTCAGGTCCACGTGTCCGAACGCGGGGCAGGTGACCCCCAGGCTGAGGTGATGGTCGCCGTGATGGACGAACACAACCTTGTCGGCGGCACAGGCCAGGCCAGCCACAACGCCGGTGGCGTCTTGGTTGTGCACGAGGAGAACAACGGTGTGGGGGCGCCGCTCGGCCAAGAAAGTCAAAGCGGCTCTCAAACGATCGCCACTGTTTGCCCCCGTCGCAACGTGAAGCGGGATGCTCACTGCATCCGCGTAGCTTTGCTGAGCCGATGCGACAATGCGACGGAAGTTGTCGGTCAACAGCAGTTCCACGGGCTGGGGCATGTCGCCCAGGCGCACCAGGTCCTTGATGACCTCGACATGGCCTCCAGCTGCGGCTAGCTCCGTGGCGAGGATGACCGTTCCACCACTGCTGTGGGGCATGCTTGACTGGGTGTTGGCATTGCGGAGAACGGCTTGGGCGACTTCCTCACAAAGCTTGTCCAGGTGGCGGCTGGCGTAAATCCGCGCGACAGAGCGTTGGTTGTTGATGACGGTGTCCGCGGCATCGCGGACAGCATCCAGCGCGCCTGCCAGCTGGCCTTCAACCAGGCATTTGCGAACTGTGAGCTCAACTTCAGCCAAAGACAGGTCGCCACATGTTTTCAACAAACCAAATCCTCCACTTCCAAAACAGCCTCGACCACCCGTGAGCGTTGCTCCAGTGACATGTGTGGGCCAATTGGTAGGCTTAGAACTTCTTTTGCCAATTGCTCCGCTACCGGGAATGATCCCTGTTGCCAGCCCATGTCAGCGTAGGCTTGTTGCAGGTGAGGTGGGATGGGGTAGTGGATCAGCGTATCTATGCCCCGCTCTGCCAAAGCTTGTTGCAGACGGTCCCGGTTGGGGTGGCGGACAACGAACAGATGCCAAGCGGACTCCGCCCAGTTAGGTACCAGTGGAAGCGTCAGGCTTTTGACGTTGCCCAGGTGCTTCAGGTAGTGGTGTGCGGTTTCGGCCCTGCGCTCGTTCCACGACTCCAGCAGGTTCAGCTTGACGCTGAGGACGGCCGCTTGCATCGGGTCCAAGCGGCTGTTGAGCCCCCGCATGTCGTTCACGTAGCGGCGGG
>Ga0209107_10000266_pt1 | contig 31869 bp, 30 predicted proteins | sample LakErihyJuly2011_2_FD_187460 | JGI IMG/M metagenome (GOLD analysis project Ga0209107, IMG submission 187460) | Freshwater microbial communities from dead zone in Lake Erie, Canada - CCB hypolimnion July 2011 (SPAdes) (version 2) | ecosystem: Environmental > Aquatic > Freshwater > Lentic >...
CTATTGTTGACGCTGGTATGCGACAATTAAATACCACTGGATACATGCATAATAGAGCAAGATTAATTGTTGCGAGTGTATTAGTCAAAACATTACTCATCGATTGGAGAGAAGGAGAACAATATTTCGCGACAAAACTTACCGATTATGACGTTGCGAGCAATAACGGTAATTGGGAATGGATTATGGGAGGAGGTGCGGACTCACAACCATATTTTAGAGTTTTTAATCCTTGGTTACAATCGAAAGAATACGATTCTGACGCGTCATATATTAAAAAATGGATTCCCGAATTATCCGAGGTTCCTGCGCGCTCTATTCATAAATGGTATTCTGATTATGATTTATTTAAAGACGTTGATTACCCTCCTCCAATTGTCGATTATAACGAACAAAAAAAACGGGTTATTGACATGTATAAACAGGCATTTAATTAGATATATTTAAGTATTTAAGTATTTAAATATAATCGGAAAGTAAAAAAATTGAAATATAATTATTAATTTTATAAAATGTAAAAAAAGAAAACACAATGAATAATATTACAGAACTCCAACAGACTTTTCCAAGTATCAGCGAGATATATAAATATAGTGCTAATAATAAACTTTATAAAATTAAGATTAAAGAGGTTATTAACGCAAAAATAAACAGTTCGATTGTAAACTGGCAGAATAATAGACCTGCTGATATGACCCGATGTGAACAAATAAAACAATACATTTTAAAATCATATGAACAAATTGAAGGAATGATATATTTATTTTATAACAATGATTCGCATAAGTTTGAAATATTCGATGGACTTCACAGAGTCACTGCTTTATGCTTAATTGCCGAAAATAACCTTATTCCTTATGATTGTCGAGGGAGTTTTGCTAATGTATACGAGAAAGAAATGCTTGTAAATATTAGGTTTAATTGTCAGGAAATTGAAATTATGAAGGTATTTCAAAATATCAATTCATCCGTTCCGGTTCCGTCGGCATATATGAATTCGCGTATTGATAAAGTTACTATAATTACGACTATATCAAACCAATTTCAAATTAAATACAAATCTCAATTTAAAACCACAAGAAATCCTTTAATCGGAAATATTAATGTAAATAATTTTACAGATTTGTTAGATTATTTATACGATAATAAGTATAATACAATACAACTATTAGAGACTAGATTAAATGAATTAAATGACTATATAAAAAATAACCTTCCAAATAGATTAAACGACTCTGCTAAAACAAGATGTGAAGACTCCGGTTGGTATTTACCACTATATAGAGTTCAACATATAATTGATTATATAATTGTGATGAATGATTAATTAAATACCAAATTATACCCGTAAAAAAATAATAAATTTATTTCTAACAAATATTATGATTGATTTATCAAATTATAACATATTAGAAATATATTTATTATTTTTTTATTCTTTTTTCGTTAATAAATTAAACACCGATTTAATCATCGGTGTTTTCTACATAACTATTCATTTTATTTATGTAGTTTTACTTTGCCTAGTTGTATTATTAAACACGAATATTTTACATTTGTTTATTATGATTATTATAATTACAATAAATGTATCATTAGTTATATTTTGTCGCACGTGTCCTTTAATGTTATTGGAACTAAAATACTTAAATATTTATGCTTTAAAATCATTTTTTAAATTATTCAAACTTAAAAGGAAATCTAAACGAACCGAAAAGCAAAAGACAAAACACTTATCCAAATATTTATCAATTAGATTAGATGAACTTACTCTAGAATCGTTATTATTGCTATCCTTAATTTATATTATTAAAATGATGATTCTTATGATATTTTATTAACTCGTCGTCAAACCATCATTAATATAATATTGAAATTTGTCTAATGCGTTTTTTTGGGTTTGTATTTCCTGGTCTTTTTTATATTTTTCTATTATAGCAGTTGCGGATGCGATTTCTGATTCGCTAATTTTACCATCGTTATTTGTATCTGCTAATTTATGTAAAATTCTATAATTGTGCGGAACTATACACAAACGACTTTCCTCGTTGAATAAATAATCAGATAAAACAGTAAATACAGCTGTTAAAATTAACGCGGTATATATATCACGTGTAGCCATCCAAGCCATCGCAAATACTAAAATTTGTTTACTTAGACTATACTTCATATATTCTTCGGTTGATCTACTAAATTGAATTGAAATAAGTTTACCTCCCATATTCAGTAAAATCATAATGACCCCCGCAAAAAATTTACTACTGTTTAAAAACATAATATGTTCGTGAACATAATTTAATCCGTATTTAAAGGGACTCATCGGTTCCCCTCCCGTTGGTTGTGATTGATTATGAACATTATTTTTTTTAACCATATATTACAATTATAAAAAAGTAATCACTATACCCCTTTTTTTCGAAAATAATGGACCATATTTATATAATAATCGTTGTGTAATTTATTCACATAATACCTGATGTTTCTAATACGAGGTCTATAAAATGTTCTAAAACCTGGTGTAAACGACTCAGTATTATTTACACTATTTTGTATAAGCAATATTATAATAAGTAATAAACAAATTAATAATATCCAAATAGGCATTATATAATTAGATTGCTATAAAATTTTAGTAAATGCTTGCATAACTACTGAACCCTTCTTTACCTGGATTATTCGCAACGGCATTTTCCGCATTTTGTTTCGAATCAACCGGGAGTTGATTGGATTGCTTTCCTGTTAAAATTTTACGCTCTTTTTCGGCAACATCACTTGTGCTTGGTTGTTCCATATTATTTGGTTTAGGTAAAGTTGGAATACCTAAGGTTTCCATTTGTGCTGATATTTTTTGTTTAAGTATTTCTTGAGTTGTCGGTTCTTTATCCATCTCAGGTGTTGAATTTTCCATTCCTTCATATTCGCTAATATAATGGTTATTCATTATCATAACGACAACCACAAAAAGAAGACCTGCTGACATATTATAAGATGTAATTCCCACTAACACAAATATTACAAGTAATCTTCCTAAAAAAGAATTAAATATTGTTTTTCTATTAATTAAAATAAATAATAATATTAAAAATATAGAAACACACATAATATTTGACTTTTTAAGATTTAAATTAAGATTCATATTTATATAAATAAAACAATATTTTTTATTTCAGTCCGTTTTATAAATTATAATCTAAATTTTTATTAGTAATGTCTTCTTTAGCAATATACGCCGCCCCTTTTGATAATTGGTCTAATGATACCAATGACGAAAACATTGTAGACAAAAAAAAGAACGCACATAATAGAACACAAAAAAGGTATCCTAAAGATAACTATAGCTCAGAAAAAGTAAATTCGGTTTTACAAACATTACATAATAATGAAGAACCTGGTTCCGATGATAATTCGATGGGAGATTATTTTAATCCTCCACCTAAACCTCAATCGGCCGGAGTTCAAAAAACCATCTCAACCGAAAATATGCAGACTATTTCAAACGGAACTCAACCATTACCAAACGTTGACGCAAATAACAATCTCGATTTAAATAATTTTAACGACAATTATGGTGATCATAAAACTGCCGAAAAATATTATAAGAATATGATACCGAATTATAACTCATCCGAACAATATACACAGTTAAACACACACAACCGACAATATTATCAAGCAGGTACACAACCGGAAACCGGAAACTCAAACGATATTCTTATGCAAAAATTAAATTATATGATACATTTACTTGAAGAAAGACAAGACGAAAAAACCAATAATGTTACCGAAGAAGTGGTGTTATATTCATTTTTAGGAATTTTTATTATTTTTGTTTGTGATAGTTTTGCCCGCGCTGGTAAATACATCCGTTAATTTAAAATAAATGCTTTATCTGAGTTAAATGTGGGGTATGCGAAATTATAGAAAAAATAAGCACAGGGACTTATTATTTTAGGAGGGGTTTTTAATAATATATTTTGAATTATATCATTATTGTGTGCGATATTCTCAATAGCTGAAAAACCAAAATTGTATTTTTCAGAAATATTCCAAAAATTTATTTTAAATCCGTGAATAAATACACTATTATCCAAGACCCCATTATTTATTGACGCAATACATGTTAAAACCTCCAGGTCTTTTTCTATAAACGTATTCGATTTTTTAAAGAAATACGCGCTACAAATTTTATCCTTAAACAGAATTACGTAAATAAACATATTTTTCGTATTTATTAATTCTAATAAATTCGACACTTCAGGCATAATTACAATATCAAACCTCTTTTTATTTTCATTGATAAACTCGACTAATAAGTACATATTTTGTTTACATATTTCTATCATAGAATATACTGCCGATAACTCAACCGGTTTTCGCCATTTTATTACCGAAAACCCATACGTTTTATAAACACATAACGGCATTATTCCAGTTAATTCGTCTTCTCTTTTAAATAATGATACGCATATTTTTGGGTTTTTATGTCTTTGGTTATATTCATGCGTTTGAATTATTTGGGGAGCAATTCCCTTTTTTCGATGGTTTGTGTCAACACATAAATAATCCGCATAATAAACATAAAATGTATTTTGTATATTTTGTTTTTTATTTAGATTATTTATTGTAACACGTAAAGGTCTTGATGTCATCAACCCTATTATTTTATCTTCGGTTATTGTTGTATTATTTGTTAAATCTTGTATCAAATAATCTTCCGTATAAAATGAAAAAAATGAAGGAAATAGATGTCCCTTAAAATATGAAATTATATTTTCCTTTTTTGGAACATAAATATTATCTCCATTCCTTAAATAATTTAATTTTATAAAATTTGTAAACTGCGTCATTTTCAAATCGGATATCTCAGAATATATTATTGTTGTAACATTTATTAAATTAGTATACTTATTTATTTTCGGCAATTCTGTATTTATTATACCTCGAGGAAATAACATATAAAATATATCATAACAATGAAATACCGGTTGAGATATCCAAAAACCATATTTTATACGAAAATACAGAAATGTTCCCAGAAGTATAACGACAAATATTATGTAGTATAAATAATCATACATAATATTGTTTCTTTTTTTAAATATATAATTTAACGGTAATTATCTTAACGGTAATTATCAAATTATATGTGGTTTGAGTCACATTCAACCATTTCATTTACAATCATATTAAAATCATATTCACACGTCCAGTTTAACTCTTTTTTTGCTTTAGTCGAATCTCCTAATAACTCGTCTACTTCCGCAGGTCTAAAATACTTCTCTGAAATTTTAATTAATACGTTATCCGTTTTACTATCATATCCAATTTCATCAAGTCCTGTCCCTTTCCATTTTATATCAATATTTTTACATCGAAATGCTTTTTCGATAAACTCTCTTACACTATGATACTCGTTTGTAGACAACACATAGTCATTAGGAACCGGTTGTTGAAGCATCAACCACATACCTTTTACATAATCCTTCGCATGTCCCCAATCTCGTAAAGAATTAATATTGCCTAATGTTAAATGTGTGATTTCATTATTAAGTATTTTATTTAAACCTATCGTAATTTTACGAGTAACGAAATTATGCCCCCTTCGTGGACTTTCGTGGTTAAATAAAATACCGGAACACGCAAACATTCCATAAGATTCACGATAATTTTTTATAATCCAATGACCATATAACTTAGCAACTCCATATGGAGAACGTGGATAAAAAGGGGTTGTTTCCGTTTGTGGCACTTCAACAACCTTTCCATACATTTCAGATGTTGACGCTTGGTAGAATTTTATTTTATTATTAGGTATACTACAATTACGTGCGGATTCCAATAATCGTAACACACCTAAACCATCAATATTTGCGGTATATTCAGGCATATCAAATGATACTTTAACGTGACTCATTGCTGCTAAATTATATATTTCAAATATTTCGAGGGTTTCTCCATAAGTATTCTGTATTTCATTAAAAATATTTAATAAATTTACACTATCAGATAAATCCCCATATCTCAAATGTAAGTTTTTAAATATATGTTCTATTCTAGAAGTATTAATATTCGAAGAACGACGGATTACCCCCCACACATCGTATTTTTTATCCAACAAAAATTCCGCCAAATATGAACCATCTTGTCCTGTTATTCCTGTTATTAATGAAACGTTCACCATTAATATTTAATAAAATACTTATTTAAACCCATTTTTAAAATTATTACTTATTTAATATAAATGACCGAATATATGTGTAATAAAATTGTCGAAGAATACCTCGAAAACGCATACATTAAATCAAATTTTAATATACATAATAAAACAAACGATGAAATCGATATATGGTGGAATTACACGTTTTTACCTAATGTCGTTAGAAATGATACCCAATACGAGTATGAATATAACATAAGTGATTTTTACGACCCGGATGAGTTTTGGAAATTGGCACCCAAAGAATTATTGGTTAATCATTATTGTAATAATTATTTCAGTATTGCCGAATTCGAAAAATTAGACAATTCACATTTACAAAACTGTTATGCTGAAATATACGCTTATAATAATAGCGATTACCTAAAAGATAAAATAGTTTTTAGAATAAATAATTGGAGATTATTCACCGATTAAGACGGTTTTCGTAATATGTATATATATTGAGAATCATACCCAGTATTCATTAAATCTATCTCACCGTCAACTATAAACCCCGATTGCTGTGCCATATTTAAAATGGTAGTTTTATCTTCCATATATAAAATATGTTGGTTTTGTCGGACCTTATCCGTATCCTTAAATTTTATTTTCTCATTGAAAATTGCTATGTTCTTATCCTCATTTAAATCAAAGTCCGCATTATATACGAAATTGTCAAAGGTTACCTTTGTTTTGGTTATTCGTTTATTTGAATATTTTTGTGGACTAACTATTAAAAAACCTTGCCCAGCAGGAAGTATTGGGTCAAACGTTTCCCTATCAACCAAATGTAATAATAAATATCCGCCAGGAATTAACCAATTCATACAATTTATAAAAAAGCCATTTTTATTTTTCATATAATAAACTGTAAAATACAGAGACAATATATGCGTAAAAGAGTTATAGTTAACATCTGGCGAACCCGTCGCGTCGCCTAACATAAATTTACACGATGGAAAATTCTCCTTTGCCTTTTTTAACATTGCTGGTGAAATATCCATCCCAATAGTTCTATATCCCTGTTCATTTAATTTAGCAACATGGTGTCCGGTTCCAGACCCAACATCCAAAATACTACTTTGTTCAGTTACTCCGGTTTTATCCACCAGTTGATTTATTTCATAATCATCTTTCATATCATTATATACTAATTCGTCATATATATCAGCATAAAAATCATCATATATATCTTCCCCGTTTTTCAATAAATATGAGTCATTCTGTGCGTATCCTTCTTTAATTCGGGGTGCTTTCACAGATTTAAATAATACTACTAAAATTAAAAATAATACACAAAAAACCAATATTTTACCCCAATTGGATAAATTATTATACATTTTAACTATATTCATTTATATGTATTGTTAATATTTTTTTTGTATATTTTTTATTATATGCCTGATTCAGAAATAAATGATATCAGAGACCCCAAAATGTTTAAAGGAATCACATTTTCTAAATTTAAAAAATCGGATGTTAAAAAGGAACTTCTAAACAGTTTATTAAAGTCAAAAATAGAACCGGCATGTTACTGGAGCGCAGAATTAATTTGTTCTGGTCATTTTGGTGAATTATGGGACATACTTTTATACTTTTACTGTAAAAATATACATATAGGTAATTCAAAACTATCCATATATTTAGATTTAAGAATAAATAACTTTAAAAAAATTGTCTCTAACGGGTATGTCAACAACGAACTTAAAATGAGAAACAATGAAAATATCAGAAAATTATTCAGTGAAGTAATATGTGTCTTATGCGACTCTAAACGAAAACACAGTTTTAACGAAATCAAAATCAAAAAAGAAGATTTTGATTTAACATATATGACCGAAAGATTTAATGCGCCATCCCTCACTTATATTGAAAATATTATCTTACCGGATGACCCAAAAGAAATCATTATTGCTATTAACGAATTGTCTTACAATTTATCGGTTGGGGTCACCAATAATGTTAATTCATGTTATTGGATTGAATGGATCCTTGAATTCGAACATATATGTAAACTCAAAAAGGAAAAATTTAAATGTGAAAGAAGAACGCACATTAAAGTTAATCCTAAAGACCAAATGGATATTATATGGATTATTTGGGATGTTTTCTTCAAACACGTTGACAACCAAAACAACTTAGTTAAAAAAATAGTAAATAGTTTATTAAACCTATTTACTCTTAAATATTCAAATACGTGCTGTAAAAAACGCAAATATATATTATATTTCGTAGTATCTATTCTAACCGAAAATATAAATTTAAATGAAGAACTAGTAAGCGAAAAACAAAAAGACGTAATATTAAACGTTACTAAAAAAATAGATACGATTTACAAACAAATTAAAAAAAACGAAGAATCGCCAGGAACCGATTATTTATTTACAAATGTCACAAATTCTAATTTAGAAAAAACAATTGAAAAACTAGACAAAATGAACTCGTTCGGAGAATCATTTATACCCAGATTATAATTTAGTATAATATATATATAATATATGAAGACAAACACAAAAAAGAGATATACCAGGAAAAATCTTAAAAGTAACCAGTTTCAATCAGAAATTACCTGTAAATTTTTAGAAATGTTAATTATGGTTAAATTATACCATTGGAAAACACAAAGTTACGCACAACATAAAGCAACCGACGAATTATATAGTAAACTCAACGAAAATATAGACAATTTTATTGAAGTATTATTAGGTAAAACTGAAACACGAACTAATTTATTAAAAAAACCAACTATATCTTTGATTGATTTGTCTTCAAAAGAACAATTAAAAACCCAAATTAATGATTTTAAGGTATATTTGGTTAATTTAACAGATAATAAATTTATAATGAAAATGTCAAACACTGACCTATTAAATATCCGCGATGAAATTTTAGGTGATTTAAACCAATTTTTATATCTGTTGACATTAAATTAAAGTTTTATCCTGTATTTTAATATATTTATTTTTATTATAATGAGTAACAATACTTTTAGTATATCCCAACCTGAATTCAAATCCGTCTTTTCCAGTGATTCATCTCCTTCTTCTTTTTTTGAAGGAATTAAAGAAGTCAAATTTACTACTTGGGTTATTATCTTTTTTGTTTTGTCATTCTTAGGATTTAATATTTTTGTTTATTTAGCAAAAGGAACACAAACAATAAGCGAAATTTTTAAACCGGTAGTTGAAAGACTAAGTTATTTATTAGGTATAACCACATTACAAACAATAAATGTATCTGCTAAAGGCACACAATCAGTTGTTAATGCTACGACTGACGTCATTAATACAAGTCTTAACTCTATTGAAAACACCACACAAGTTAACCAATCGAGACAAACCCAAAATAATTCACATCCTGATATAACACAAAATAACACATTAAACCAAGCATTAAATAATACCACATCTCAAAGACAACAATCCGGTGGAGAAGATTACCATGCCGATGATTCTACAAGCAGTATTCAACTTGGAAAAGCAGGATGGTGTTATATCGGCGAAGACCGTGGGTTTCGTAGTTGTGCAGAAGTTGGTGTTAACGATACTTGTATGTCTGGAGAAATATTCCCAACAAATGATGTTTGTGTTAACCCGAATTTAAGGGTTTAAACCGTATTACATTCTGGGAAATCAAAACAAAAATTGGTTTTAGGTTCTGAATTATTATACATTTCTGAAATAATGTCTTGATTTAATTTATCTATAATATTATCAAACTCGATATCATTAATCTCGTTTGATTCAATACAATCCTCGAATATTTCATCATTATAATTGTCGACAACTTCTTCTATAGATTCTTCTATATAATTGTCGACAACTTCTTCTATAGATTCTTCTATAAAATTGTCAACAACTTCTTCTTCAGAATCTTCTATAAAATTGTCAACAACTTCTTCTTCAGAATCTTCTATAAAATTGTCAACAACTTCTTCTTCAGAATCTTCTATAAAATTGTCAACAACTTCTTCTTTAGTTTCTTCAATATAATTGTCAACAACTTGTTCTATAGTTTCTTTAGAATAATTGTCAACAACTTTTTCCTTAGATTCTTCAATAAAATTGTCAACAACTTTTTCTATAGTTTCTTTAGAATAATTGTCAACAACTTCTTTGTTTAATTCTTTAGAATAATTGTCAACAACTTTTTCCTTAGATTCTTCTATAAAATTGTCAACAACTTTTTCCTTAGATTCTTCTATAAAATTGTCAACAACTTTTTCCTTAGATTCTTCTATAAAATTGTCAACAACTTCTTTGTTTAATTCTTCAATAAAATTGTCAACAACTTCTTCATTAGTTTCTTTAGAATAATTGTCAACAACTTCTTCATTAGTTTCTTTAGAATAATTGTCAACAACTTCTTTGTTTAATTCTTCTATAAAATTGTCAACAACTTCTTTGTTTAATTCTTCAATAAAATTGTCAACAACTTTTTCCTTAGATTCTTCTATAAAATTGTCAACAACTTTTTCCTTAGATTCTTCTATAAAATTGTCAACAACTTTTTCCTTAGATGCTTCCATAAATTTGTCTACAACTCTTGAGATTGATTCATCAATATTATCATACGGTATATAATTATCTGGTGATGGTTTAGGAGATATTAAGTTTACAAATGTATTAAGAAATCTATAAAAAAAATTAGTTGGTTCTTTAGTATTCATTATAATATAAATAAATATATTTTATTTATTTATATTTATTTATAACCACGACAATAAAATTAAGGATTGTATGCATCTTTACTTCCCGTAAAATACCATCTTAATGATAAATATTTACTCATTTTATTTGTGAATGAATTAGAACCATACATTTTTAAATTTGGTCCTGAATTAACTAAATTTGAAATAGCAGTTGTTCCCAGGGCATAATCATAATACCATAAATTAGAAATATAACCATCAAATCCGCCATTCATAGCCACAAATACATCACCATAATTTTGTTTTGGAACTCCATTTAACTGAACACTTTTTGTAATTGTGCCATTAATATAAATATCCAATTTATCATTTTGACACCTTATAATTACATTTATCCATTTATTTAATGGTATATTTGGTATAACAACTTCTTGATTTATATCATTAAAAGTATTCATAATTACAACTAAAGCATTTGTATTCGGAGAAATATATAACCCTGGCGCGTTATTTGGAAAGTTAAGACCCGTATTCGTAAGTTGGTCGTTTCCTTTATGAAATATGTGTCTATATTGCCCAGATAAATATTGCAAATTATCGATAAATATCCATGTAGACCACGTAAACTCAACGCCATTAGTTGCGTTAACCGACCTGTTTATTGGAACCGCATTTGATGAAGTTGGATCTTGTGGAAACATAATCATATTTTTGGCATCAATCATTCCATTAATTAATTTAGGCGATTTTGCTGGTGATAATAACCACCCTAAAAATGATATTCCTAAACGTAATAAAATAATAAAAATAAACAAAACTAACAATAAAAACGATACTCGAGCAACTAAAGTCGTGGAACTCAAAAAATCAGTATCTCCATAACTTATTATATTTGCCGAAAATCTATTAAATGGTGATACATTTAGACTATTCATTATATATTATATTGTATAAAAAAAGACTAAAATTGTTATTAAAACGTTGAATTACTTTGGGTAACTCCATTTTCAACTATTGATATACTTACCTTATAATTTCCAAATAGGTTTCCTAACATAGTATTACCGTAACCTTTTACATAATTATTCCACACTTCTTGCGGATTTAATGCGTTAGACCAATACTGAAATTTAGAAGTCCACCCATTAAACCCTCCTTTAGGTGTCACATAAATACTAGAATTAGTATTTATCATTGCTATTCCAGGCATAACACACGTTCGAACCAATTTTCCATCAATATATAAATCAAGGGAACGTCCATAAACACTTACAACCAAATTTACCCATTTTTGTATTGGAACATTTGCGATGTTACACGTATGAACCACCGATTTACCATTGGTGGATGTAGGAACTGTATCTAGTCCCGGATAACATCCAACCGCAACAGATACGTTATTCTCAATCGCGCCTAAAACAACTGCTGGACACGGATCTAGTCCGTTTATTGTATCGATTGAACCTTGACCGGTATTGCTTACACTACCCATTCTTCCGAAAATAACTTTGGGTTCTCCATATCTATAATTCCAATCATTTACATAAAACCAAATTGAATACGCAAAGTTATTCGAATTATTACTTGTTGTCAAACTCGACGGACTAATTATGGACGGGGTTTGTCCACTAACCATTCCGCTTTGTAACGTGTTTACATCCTTAATTAAGTATCTAAATAACAAAACAAGTAATACTATAATTATAACTGTTAAAATAATACTTTGAGCGTTCATATATTATATATTTAGAATTTATCTATAATTATTAATATTTAATTTATAGGTGGAGATTTATCTTTAACCATATTATATAAATATGAAATACTAATGGCATTTAATGGTTTTTTAAAATACACGAGATTACAAATTCCACCACTAATACCCCTATCACTTCCTACAACTAAGTTGTCTAGTGTCATATACGGAACTACTTCTATCGCGGATTTAACTAATTTTCCATTTAAAAATACATCTAAAGTTCCATTACTATAATTGATTGTCATATTATTCCATTTTTGTAATAATATATTATTTTGTCTATAAATAATTCTATTTCCGGTATCGTCGAAATCTAACACTGTGTTGTTAAGTTCTTGTAATCCTTTTTGTTCTGTTGTTATCATTAACGTATTAGTGTTTGGATTATATAATATGTTTGGTTTATTACCATAATTAAGTATTGATGTAAATTTATTATAATTTGAATTCGTGCTTGGAGGAAACGAATGAATAAAAAACCAAAATGAAATGCCATACTGGTATTCGAATGATGGTGACCCATTTAATTTTTCATATGATGAGATAACCCGACTTATGTTTGTATCAATCGTGTCTGTTATAAATTGTTTTCCTCCTTGTATGCTAATCTTTTGAATTAAAACAGGTATAACAAAATACAACGTAATTATAGTACTTATAATTATTAGTATTATTATTGAAACTCGCGATGTTCTATAATATTCATGACGCATAAAACGTGTTATTTCATAAATACGATTTTTTAAATATATCACGGTTTCAGAGTCTTCTCTTCCGGCACGTTTTAATAAATCAAAAAACCCTAACAATTTCAGTAAGTTGTAAACTATAAACATTACACAGACACTTAAAATTATAGTTAAAATAAAGATAACCGCATAATTTACCGAATTATAATAATATTGTATTAAATATATACAAAATAACAACAAACAAATAAATCCAACTATTATTAAAAGCGGGCGAAACATTAATTTTGTATCTATTTTTGGGTTATTATCCATATAATAATACCCATAAATTAAATATTATTTTTTACATATTTTCCATTGATGTTTTTTTTCCGTGACATTCTCTACATAAAGCAATTAAATTATTTACATCATTACCTCCCCCATGTTCTAATCTAATTTTGTGGTCCACCTCAAACCACGCATTTAATTGAGAATTACATTCTCCACACTTCCAATGTTGATTTGAAGCCACATACTTTTTCTTTGTTTCGCTTACACATCGTTTTGTCGCCATTTTTCCGGAATTTAATATTCGTTGTTCTCCTCCTGTCTGACCGTTTGGTTGGTAATTTGAGGTTAAATCAATTATTGGTGAAAATAAATCCATCGACGATTTATTTATCGGCATATATTTTATCATATTATTCGCACAAACTAACATGTTTTTACCTTGGGTTGGGTTTCTTTTCATTAATACATAAATACCAATACCAATAACGGCAAAAAATGCCATCTGGTAATACTTTTTCCAAGTCATCATCATTTTTGTATATTTGCCATCATGATATGTATTATAAATTAAAAAAGAAGTAATCCCAAATATAAATATTTCAAATCTCATTATACTATAACATTATTTATTTTTTGGATGATTTTGATTTTGTCTTTTTACTTTTATCTATTCTGTTAGTGCCAGGCGTCATTTTACTTAACCTTCTACTCTTATTGGAAAGTTTACTTTTATTCGATTTTAGTTTTTTAGTTTTTTGTGATCTTATTCGTGAACTAGTATTTGTTCGTGAACTAGTATTAGGTAGTGAAGTAGTAACAGGGGTGTATAATTTAGGTTCGTGTGATTTTATTATATTATTTGGATTAAACCCCGATTCAATTAATTTACTAAATAAACCATTTATTTGGTGTAAATCATCCAGTAAGGTGTTAACGTTAATTTGTGTCGTTGATGTATTGTATAAATGAGTAACAAATATATATTTAAATTGGTCGCGTATTTCTTTGACGCACGATAACATATACGGCGTAAGTTGTTGACTATATTTATATATTAGTGGATGAACCATCTCTAAAAAAGGAAAATATATCATAACAAATCCCCATATATCAAGGTTATGTTTGTATATAGTATTTAAATACTCTATTAACCACTTGTTATTAAATTTTTTTGGGTATTTTAAATAGTCTATTAACCAGTGATTCTTATATTTTTGTGGGTCTTTTAAATATAAAAATATAATGCTAGCGTTATAATTTATAATTATATTTTCATATTCTGATTTCGAGTCAAACATGATATAAAATATATATTGAATATACGAATAATGACCAGGTCGTCGTTTTATTGTTTTTTCCAAATATGTTTTCATAAATTCTTCGCAATTTACTAATGATTTATTAATTGGCGTTTCATAAACAAACTTATTTAAATCTTGTTGAAACGTATTCGAAAACATTATATTTGAAAACGGAACATTAAACTGAATTGGTCTATTAGTCCATTCATTTGGAATACTTGTCTGAACAGAATATATTACCGTTAATCCCCAATCAATTAATTTTGCTTTTAATGTTGTTTCTTTTACATTAACTAATACGTTTGATTCTTTAACATCTCCATGATAAATCTCTAATTTATTCATAGGTATAATTCCATTTAATAATAAATTACTTAATGAATTTAATAAAGGAATAGTAGTGTCTGAGATTAGATATTTATCTACATATTTACTTATCGTGATTCCTCCATATATCATATTTATAATTTTATATTTATACAATTCGTTATTTAATATGGTTGCTTTATTCACATTAGACGAAGATACTTGTGATTTTGATATAGATTCAATAACACCGTTACATTTCTCATCAACACCAATTAGGTCTTTACTTGTTATTTTATGCGGTTTACATAATTCGATATCATCGATAATAAAAAAGTCCGAATAATTAGGTATCTTTTTTAAAAAAGGCGTTATTAATTTAATTTCTTCATATTCTTCATTCGCGTGTCTAATATTTAATAATTTTGATATTTTATTTTTACTTCTTTTTGTGGTGTTTTCGCATTTTAATGCCGGATAAAACACACAACCAAATCCACCAGCGCCGATTGCTTTACCACCTAACGTTTTGTCTTCCATATATAATGACGCAATATTTATTTATCGTAAAAATAATAAATACTAAATACAATGCCTATAATTATAAAAATATAAACCATTTTCTGTTTTATTTTATTAAACTCATACAATTTTATTCCCGTTGGTTTATATTTATCATAATAATTTATATAAAATTCATTTAACGGAATTATCGGTTTTTCCAGTTTTTCATTTACTTTATTATGAATAAAATGCATCCATCTAATAAATGAATCACGGTTATCCAAATAAGGAGCTACCGGATAATTACTAATTAATTTACTAAACTCATTTGAGATTTTCTCACACGGTATAAATAACGGAAAATTATTTATTAATTCATAATATTTTTTTTTTGTAATTGCGTTTGGATGATTTGGATACGTGATTGATATTGTATGTAAGAACCCCCAATACCATTTACCCCAAACACCAGGATTTAGTTCCATTTACATAAAATAATATAAAAAGATTTACATTTTAACATATAACTAATAAATGAATACTCTCTGTAATAATTGTAATAAAAACGGTCATTTATTCCATAATTGTAGATTACCCATAACTAGTTATGGTATAATATTGTTTAGGAGAAGCAAGAAGGGAAACCAATTTTTAATGATACGCAGAAAAGATACTTTTGGATATATTGATTTTGTTAGAGGAAAATATTCACCTTATAATGTCGAACACGTTCAAAATATTGTTAACGAAATGTCAACACAAGAAAAGTCCAGAATATTAACTTCAACATTTGACCAATTATGGAAACTCATGTGGGGGGAAATTTTAAATACGCAATACCGGAATGAAGAAATCCTTTCTGGTAAAAAATTCGATATTATCAAAAACGGGTTTTTATTTAATACCACTAATATAACATTGGATTATTTCATACAAAATAGTTCAACTAATTGGACCGAAACCGAATGGGAATTTCCAAAGGGAAGACGCAATTATCAAGAAAAAGATTTAGATTGTGCGCTTAGAGAATTCGAAGAAGAAACCGGAATATTAAAAGAACATATTCATATTATTGAAAATATTATGCCGTTTGAAGAAACATTTATAGGGACAAACTATAAATCATATAAACATAAATATTTTTTGGCATACATAAATAATGATGGGGACGAGAATCTATTAAATTACCAAGAAGCAGAAGTAAGCAAAATGGAATGGAAAACAATTGACGAATGTGTTGAATCCATAAGACCATATAATTTAGAAAAAAAACAACTAATATTAAATATTAATAAATTATTAGAAGAATATAGATTATATTATTAGTATATAATATTAGATGTTTAAAAATAATGAAAATACGTATGAAAGTAATAACAAATTACTACAAAAAGAAATCTCAGAACACGATTATCTTGAAAATGACGTTCCTAATACTAACAACACATTATACCCAAATTTAAACGACCCGAATTTTAATATAAAAATAGCGCTAAAAAAGGAATTCAATGATACCAAATATGACGGAACCATTTATACAGATATTAAAGCACAATCAGATTTATTAAGTAATGCCGAGTTTGAATTATCTCCGCATCAAGCATTCGTAAGAAATTTTCTTTCTTTTCAAACCCCATATAATAGTTTATTATTATATCACGGATTAGGAAGTGGAAAAACGTGTTCGGCAATTGGGGTTTCCGAAGAAATGCGAGATTATTTAAAACAAACAGGTATTTCCAAAAGAATTATTATTGTTGCTTCTGAAAACGTCCAAGATAATTTTAAATTACAAATATTCGATGAAAGAAAACTAAAAAAAAATAATGGAATATGGAACATTACCGGTTGTGTCGGAAATAAATTACTGAAAGAAATAAACCCAACTAATATGTCTGGTTTAACTCGACAACAAATTATATCACAAATTAACATACTTATCAATAACTCATATTTATTTTTAGGATACGGTCAATTTGCCAATTATATCATTAAAACTGCCGGAGTGGATGATACAAACTATAAAAATGCTGCCGATAAAAATAAAATCATGATTCGTAATTTAAAAAAAGAATTTAACAATAGATTAATTATTATCGATGAAATCCATAATATTCGTATGACGGAAGATAACGAAAATAAAAAGGTTGCTATTAATTTAGAACTTCTTGTTAAATACGCAGACAATTTAAGATTGCTTTTATTATCTGCGACTCCAATGTATAATAGTTATAAAGAAATTGTATGGTTATTAAATTTAATGAATATGAATGATAACCGAAGCACGTTTGAACTAAAAGATGTTTTCGATAAAAACGGGAATTTAACACCTAACGGAGAGGACATATTAATAAGAAAAGCAACGGGATACGTATCATTTGTTCGCGGTGAAAATCCATACACTTTTCCGTATAGAGTATATCCAGACATATTTTCTATAGATAATACATTTAAAAATCCAAAGAATGTTTACCCCAAATACCAAATGAATGAAAAACCTATTTTACCGGAAGACCATCTAAAAATAATTAATGTGTATTTATCAAATATCGGAGAATATCAATCTTATGGATATAACTATATTATTAATTATTTAAAAAATTCAAAGAACGTAATGGTATCTAATAATGACGGCAAAAAACAAGTATCCGCATTTGAAAATATGGAGTCCTTCGGTTACACCATATTACAAAAACCGTTAGAATCGCTTATTATTGTTTATCCGTATGACGGATTAGAAACCATTAACTTACTTACTAATTCAATGTCATCTCCAAGAGAACAAACTGCCGGAGCAAATAAATACAAAAACGCAGATAATGATATTTATATAAACCCAAATATTTTAACAGGAAGAACTGGGTTAGAACGAGTATTCAAATTTACAAATACTATTACACCGCCATTTAAAGGTAATTTTGAATATAAACCCGAAATTGAAAAGAAATATGGACGCATTTTTGCGAGTGACCAAATTGGTAAATATAGTTACAAAATAAAAAATATTTTAGATTCTATTTATTCTACACAAGATAATAATATAATTGTATCCGACGGCATAATCTTAGTTTATTCCCAATATATTTATGGAGGGTTAATTCCGTTAGCACTTGCTTTAGAAGAAATGGGATTTACACGGTTTTCAACCGCATCCTATAAATCAAACCAACTATTTAAAGAACGCAAAACGCCTCCTATTGATGTAAGAACCATGAGACCTAAACAACAAAATCAGTCTGATTTTATGCCGGCAAGGTATATTATGATAACCGGCGACTTAGCACTTTCGCCAAACAACGACTCATATGTAAAAATGGTAACTAATGAAAATAATAAAGACGGACATCAAATTAAGGTTATTTTAATATCTAAATCTGGTTCTGAAGGTATTGATTTAAAATTTATTCGTCAAGTTCATATTTTGGAACCATGGTATAACATGAATCGTATCGAACAAATTATTGGAAGAGCAGTTCGTAATTTTAGTCATAAAGATTTACCATTTGAGAAAAGAAATGTCCAGATTTTTATGTATGCGACTTTACTCGAAAATAAAGAAGAGGAATCTGCCGACCTTTACGTTTATAGAGTTGCCGAAGTTAAATCCGTTCAAATTGGACGCGTAAGTAGAATATTAAAAGAAGTATCGGTTGATTGTATTATTAATCACGACCAAACGAATTTTACCCAAGAAATCTTTTCAAAAAATGTAGATATAAATATTACACAATTATTATCGAATGGTCTTGTTATATACGATTTTAAAATAGGCGATGCTCCATATTCTGCGGCGTGTGATTATATGGAAAATTGCGAATATAAGTGTCGCCCCAACAAACAAATCGACCAAGATAATTTAAATAAAGATACTTATAATGAAAGTTATATTATTACAAATACTGAAAGAATAATCCAAAAAATAAAATTACTTATGAAAGAAGGGTTCTTTTATAAAAAACAACAGTTATTACAATTAATTAATATTCCGAAAAAATACCCATTAGACCAAATATATTACGCATTAACTCAATTGGTTGAAAATAAGAACGAATCCATTTTGGATAAATACGGTAGAGTTGGACACCTAATAAATATCGGAGAATATTATTTATTTCAACCTAATGAACTTAATTATGAAAACATTTCTATCTTTGACAGAAGTGTTCCAATAGATTTTAAACATTCCTTTATAAATTTTGAAATTAACAAGGATGTTGCCAAAAACAAAGACGCAATCGAAGAAACCGGAGATATTCTAGATATTCATCAACACGCCAAAAATATATTAAATGAATCACGTATTAATTTTAATTTAGCGCTAGAATTTAGAGATAAAGAACAGTTAAACCAAGAAAAAACAGAATATACCACAAAAACAGAATATACCACAAAAACAGAATATACCACAAAAACAGAGTATGCTATTCAAAGAGGCGATGATAACTGGTATAAACATTACGGGAAAATTATGGTTGCTTTAAATAAGCAACAAAATATCACGTATGATGATTTAATTGAAATGTTGGTCCAACACATATGCGACATATTATTATTTAATGAAACATTACACATATTAAATTATATATATTCTTTAACTGTTATAGAAGACGGAAGTTTCGAATATTTGGTAAAAGAATATTTCATTAAAAATAGTATTACTATCGCAATTCGCCAACAATCAATGACGTGTCTTTTACTATGTAATGAAAATACCCCTGGTATTGAAAGTATTTTAATATTTAATACTAACGATAATACCTGGAATGAGGTTGAACCTGAAGAGAAAAACGAAATATTACTTAATAGCGAGATACAAAATAAATGGATAATAAATAAAAATAAACTTAATAAAATAATCGGGTTTATAAGCAGTGATAATAAAAACAAATATAAAGTTTTTAAAACAAAGGATACAACCGTTAATAGAAATAGCGGCGCTAGATGTGATGAAGCAGGTAAAGCAAAAACTATTAAATTATTAAATGAGATCGTTGGGTCTGATTGGCTTAATAAAGAAAATACTAAAAAATTAGTTCAGGTTGATTTATGTATAATTGAAGAAATATTATTGAGAATTTTAAATAAAAATAAGAAGGATAACAAAATATGGTTTTTAGATTCGAATATCGCGACATTTAATAAAATATAAAATTGAAATTAATTTAAGTTAAAAGATTATATGCATATAAATTATAAGAATGAAATCAACACAATCCAAAAGTAAAAGAAGAGAGCAGAAAATATTAAATGTTTATTCCAGATGTTTAATTACCAGGAATGTAGTTTTGCCAATAACAAATATTGGCAAAAATATTAATCAAACGATTGAAAATGTAATCACTTCTAATTATGAGGGTATATGTTTAGTTGAGGGATACATTAAAAGAGGTTCAGCAAAGGTTGTATCATACTCCAGCGGACTAATCGAAAGAGGAAATAATATTTCATTTGAGGTTGTCTTTGAATGTGAAGTATGTTTTCCTGTTGAGGGAACCATAATATCGTGTGTTGCTACAAATATTACTAAAGCAGGAATTAAAGCAGATAGTGCCGATGAATTACCGTCACCTATTGTTGTGTTTATTGCGCGAGACCATCATTATAATGTTTCTCAATTTTCAAACATTTCTGAGGGAACAAAATTTAACGCAAGAATTATCGGGCAAAGGTTTGAATTAAATGATAAATGTATTTCGGTAATTGCCGAATTAGTTCAACCCAAAATGTAACGTAGTTTATTTTAGTTATAGTTATAATAATATAAAAACATTAGAAACATTAAATATAATATGAATATTAACGAAACAGATTATAGTGAAGGAGAACTTAATTTTATTAGAGAAATAATCGAATCAATGAACAAATTTAACCAGATTGAAATTTTGCGTATTTTACACAAACATTCCATTACTTTAAATGAAAATAGATACGGTGTTCATATAAATTTGAGCGAATTAAAAAAAGAAATAATTGACGACTTACAAAATTATATTAATTATGTCAACACACAAGAAATAACATTACACCAAGTTGAAAAACAAAAAGAAACCTTTAAAAATATATACTTTACAAAAGATAATAAAGAAATAAAATAATAAATATTAATATGTATAACAGACCACATTATAAGCAACAACATAAGCGTAATGCTAACCCAATTGCGTGTCAACCAATAAATTATAATAATGTATTATTTGATTTACATGATTTTATGTTAAACAGTAAAACCATCGTAAATTCATTAAGTAATAGATTATTAACTGAACATAAAAAAATTGTGAAACCGCTGCCATCTGTATTTAAACCTCAAATTAAATTGCCTGCTAAAATTGAAGACCCAAGTATTTTTATACCAAAACAAACCGATTCATTATTTGTTTGTTTTTATAAAATCATAAATAAAGATTTTTCTAATGAAAATATTACGTTTACATTAGAAAAAAATATTAAAATCGAATATGTTGATAAATTGCGTAAAAATAAACCCCTTTTAAAAAAAAATAAATTTGCGTCTATTACACACATAGAAAACCAATTAGTGAATGAAAATAAAATAGATATTAATACTTTTTTAACATTATGTGTTATTGAAAATATTAATATAATCTACATTCATAATAAAAAATATTACGAGTTAATTAATACAGACCCTCAGGGTGATACCCATATTATTCATTTTTTAGATAAACTTACAAAATATGGATATGAAGGATATTGTATAGACAAAATAACACATTACAAATCAACCTTATTTAAGGTTGATAACATAAACAACCCTCTAAGGTCAATTTCTTATTATAAACACCAAGATTTAATTGATATCTGTAATAAATTAGCAATTGATACAAAAACCGAGACAAATAAAAATAAACTAAAAAAGGATTTATACGAGTTAATAATTAAATCATTATAAAAAATTGAATAACAATATAAAAATATGTATTATAATATATATAATGATGAATAATAAAAATAAAAGAAACATAAATACTTCAGTTGAAGAAATGGAGAAATCTGAGTTTAATGAACCACCCCCAGATTTACCTCAAGATGTCGATGTCGATGCCGACACTGAATATATTTCTAGAAAACAAAATAACGTAAAGGTGTTACCTCCGCCAGTTCAATTTGAAAATATGGTAAAACAATATTATAATTTAAAACCTTATACCAGTAATGGTTTAATGAGTCCAGAATTAGAAGTAAGATTTGGAACCCGAGGAATAAAACCCCTGAGCAAAATAGACTATGATGATGTAATTCAAATGTTAAAACATCGAGGATTTACTACAAAATCCGATTTGGGTTATAATAGTTTACGCATTCAAACTGAATATTTAGACGCAAAAACCGGAAATTTTAAGATGTCTCCGAATATAAGAGCAGAAATTGAAGGAAGTCATAATATTGAAGATTATTGTAAAAATAACGATATCGAAAAAATCATAAAAACTAATTTAAGTAGCGTAAAATTTACCAAAAAATCTTTTGTTAAAGATAAAAATGGCGAAATATTACGACCTGTAAATATGGATGATTTTAACTTTAGAGTTTCATTACAAAACGAAACAGTTACGAATGGTCTTAATGGTGTAAATAAATATATTATTAAAAATTGGAAAAAAACGAAAAAAACGTTTCGATACATTAATAGAGTTACGTTTCAACATCCGGATTATCCGATTTTAGTTGATATTAGTATCGTAAAGAATTCATTAAAAGAAGGAAAAGTGTTTAAACTATTTAACACTGCGGATGAATCCGGGGTATTTACAAACCCGTCTTCATACGAGATTGAATTAGAAGTAAATAACGCAGCAGTTGGACCAGAAACCAATTTTAATGACGATAGTTATATTTTAACTGAATTAAGAAACGTCATTAAAATAATTTTATCCGGATTACAACACACAAATTATCCGGTTTCTTATCCTGAACAAAACGAAGTTCTTAAATCATACATGTCACTTCTTCATAAATCTAATTATAACCCAGACAAAAGAATTTATAATAGTGATTTTATTGGTCCTTCTTCGTATACTTTACAAATGATGAATGTTGCCGAATTACTTGAAAACTCAAACATTCCAAATATTAGAAATAATTATACAGTTACTGAAAAGGCTGATGGAGATAGACATTTATTATTCATTAATTCTAATGGACGTATTTATTTAATAAATACAAATATGAACGTTATATTTACTGGAGCTATTACCAAAATTAAAGAATATTTTAATTCTTTACTTGATGGGGAACTCATTTTAACGGATTCAAACGGGGAATTTATAAACTTATTTGCCGCGTTCGATATTTATTACATTAACAAAAATGATGTTAGACCATATTCATTTATGCCAGGAAGTCCCGAAAAAGACACTTCTAAATGTAGATACCCATTATTAAAAAACTTAATAACAAAATTAACCCCCGTATCCGTGGAACATCCAGAAAAAAATAATATGTCTCCTATTCGAATATCTGCTAAAAAGTTTTATCCAAGTAATCCAGAAAAAAATAATATTTTCGAGGCGTGTAATGAACTTATCACCAAATTTAAAAATAACCTATTTGAATATAATACCGACGGTTTGATATTTACACCCGCATTTATGGGGGTCGGTTCAGATACAATTGGGAAAGCAGGTCCACTAACAAAAAATACATGGGAACATTCATTTAAATGGAAACCTCCTGAATATAATACCATTGATTTCTTAGTTAGCACTGTAAAAGCAACTAACGGTAACGATTTAATTACTCCTATTTATGAAGATGGACTTAATACAACCTCAAACACTCAACTTTCAGAATATAAACAAATTGTATTAATGTGCACTTTTATTAAAAAAAAACACGGGTATATGAATCCGTGTCAAGATGTAATTGATGATAACGTTTCAGAATATTTAAACATTGAAGAAGACAACGCTAATACTAAATCGGAGTATAAAGCAGAACCCGTTCAATTTTACCCAACCAATCCATATGACCCCACAGCAGGTCTTTGTAATATTATGTTAAAACCGTTTAATAATACAAAAGAAATGATTTCTGAAGAAAACGACCTAATTACAGATAATATGATTGTTGAGTTTAGGTATGATTTAAATAAAGAATCAGGATGGAGATGGGTTCCTTTACGTGTAAGATACGATAAAACTGCCGACTTCTTACAACATAATTCAAATTTTGGTAATGCGTATCACGTAGCCAACAGTAATTGGCAAACTATAAATAACCCAATTACTGAAGATATGATATGTACCGGTCTAAATATTCCAAACATGTTTGTAAATGACGACGTATATTATAATAGTGTTGTGGGTGTTTCCAAAACAAGGTCATTAAGAGATTTTCATAATTTATACGTAAAAAAAACATTAATAACTGCTGTTTCTAAAAAAGGAGACACTTTAATTGATTTTGCCTGTGGAAAAGCAGGAGATTTATCAAAGTGGATTAGTGCTAAATTATCATTTGTTTTTGGTATTGATATATCAAAAGACAATCTAGAAAATAAATTAGATGGTGCCTGTGCTAGATATTTAAATAACCGCAAAAAAATTAAAGATATGCCATATGCTTTATTTGTTAATGGAAATAGCGCGAACAATATTAAAAATGGAGACGCAATGCTAAATGATAAAGCAAAACAAATAACTAAAGCAGTTTTTGGTATGGGGGTAAAGAATGAGGATACATTAGGCAAAGGCGTGTTTAGACAATTTGGGAAAGGACAAGAAGGGTTTCAAGTTGCCTCCTGTCAATTCGCATTACACTACTTTTTCGAAAGTATCGATACATTTAAAGGATTCTTAAAAAATGTCTCCGAATGTACCAAAACAGGCGGATATTTTATTGGTGCGTGTTATGATGGTGAACTCATATTTAATACTTTAAAAAATAAAACCCAAGGCGAAAGTATTCAAATCTTAGACGACGGTAAAAAAATTTTAGAAATCGTAAAGGGATATACCTCAACCACGTTTGATGATAACATAAGTTCTATTGGAAATAGAATTGACGTATATCAGGAATCAATCAATCAATTAATCCCTGAGTATTTAGTCAATCACGAATATTTAAATCGGGTTATGATAAATTATGGATTTAGATTAATTGACAGAATTGAAGCACAAGAATTAGGGTTTCCTGAAGGAAGTGGTTCATTTAGCGAACTGTATTTAAATATGGTTGATGAAGTTAAAAAAAATAAAAAGTTGGAAAATGAATACGGAGACGCATTAAAAATGAACGCATTCGAAAAAAGAATATCCTTTTTAAATAGATATTTTATCTATAAAAAAATAGGTAATGTTAATGTTGAAAATGTTCAACTCGATTTAGACGGGTATATTGATACTACCGATATCAAGGAAACAAAAAACGCCATAAAAATCGCAACAGAAGAAGTTAAAATATTAAAACCTAAAATTAAAAAATTAAATACCAAATTACTTTTAACTCCAGCAACCGAAGCAATCGACGAAGAAGAAACCGTTCAGACATTACCACAAGTTGGTTTACCTGAACCTCCTCTTGAAGAATTCATACCTGAACCTGATATGGAAGAATTCATACCTGAACCTGTTGTTGAAGAATTCATACCTGAACCTCAGGAGACAATCATTAACAAAAAAACCAGAAAACAACGAGTTATAAAAGAACCCAATGACGAAACCTTACCTAAAAACAAAACTAGAAAACAACGAGTCGTAACAGAACCAACGGAACCAAAACAACCTAAGGAACCAAAACAACCCAAGGAACCAAAACAACCTAAGGAACCAAAACAACCCAAGGAACCAAAAACTAAAGCAAAAAATACTTTAAAACTGTAAACTTAATATTATACATACATTTCCAAGACTTAAAAAATACATAATTACTATAATATTAACATTATGAGTTATTATATATTGCCTAAAAATTTTAATAAATGTGAGTTAAGCGCATCATTTAAAATTGAAAAAATACCAATTTACGCATCATATAGCACATATAATTATTACAATAAAGCAATTAAACAATTAATAAACATTTGTTTAGTCGAACACAATAATACTTACGATACCATTTCAAAAATAGTTAATACTTATGAATATATTTTTTCAAAAATTCCAGAAATTGATTTATCTATTAGTAAATTAAAACAAAAATCCGGGATTTTTTATGATTTTTTAGAAATATCAAGCATATCAGACATATTTGACGGTATTCATAATATAAATTCATTAATAATAAGTCCTAATTTTTTATCTGTCATTGATAGTATTCAAATGATAAAATCCGATAAAAATGACAACCATGTCGGGTGTTTAAACTTACAGAATACAGTCGCGATTGCCCCATTTCAAAAATATAATTTAATTTTCTGTGAATTAGACAACGAATCATATAAAAATATCAATACTTATATTTTTGGGTTAATTGATATCGTATTATTAATATTAAAATATCAAAATAATAATGGTATTTCGATTATTAAAATATCGAACGTTTATCATAAACCCATTCTTGATATTTTATATATATTAACCTATATATTTAAAAAGGTTTATATAATAAAACCAAACACAAGCAATATATTTAGTTGTGATAAATACCTGGTTTGTAAAAAATTCACATATAACGAGGATTACCATCATAAATTACTCGAAATATGCGAAAATAAATGCGATACTACAAATATACATTCCATAATTACATCAGAACTTCCATATTATTTTATTAATAAAATCGATGATATGAATATCATTATCGGACAACAACAACTTGAAATTATTCACCACATTATAAACCTTCTTAAAAATAAAAATAAAAACGAAAAACTAGACATTTTGAAAAAAAATAATATTCAAAAATGTATTTTTTGGTGCGAAAAACACAATATCCCATATAATAATATTTTTGAAAAACCAAACACATTCTTATCTGCGTATCCATTCAATAAAATTAAGTAGTATAAGAACCAAATAACGAAAACAAATTTGGGGATTGTTTGCTTTCGTTAACACTTCTTACTGGTGGTTGGTCCTTTTCGATATCGTTTAATTCATTCTCATCTGGTTCATTATCATCTGTTTCATATTTATCAGTTTCATGCTGCGGCGCTTCATTCTCTTGAGGTTCTTTAGTATATTCATATAAGTCTTCAGTACTTGTAGAACTACTTATTTTGGTTTGTACTGTTGGTACATCGGTGTATTGTTTTTCTTTATCAGTTAATAAAAACATGTGTATGTGTTTTTTGGGGACAAGATGTTTCTGCATTATTTTAGTGTATTCATCAAACATTTTATTACAAAAATCCTTTCCATCCATTGACCTGGAATCTTCATCTAAGCTTAATTCTTTGAATATTGTCGCGTGTAAATCATTTAAGTCATGAGAACACGAAACACACGTATTTATTTTTTCGTTATATTTCATATACAACGCCGTGGATGATAATATTCCACAAGTAAGAGATAATACTGAATTTATTATTGAGATATATTCCTGTTTAACAAACGGTTGTAAACCTAACGCAACAAACGAATTTAAACCGGATAATACTAAAATAGGAATATTAAAATGGGTATTTGTTGTTGTGTATTTTTTCACTTGTTTTCTATTAAATTCGCTATATTCTAAACACTGAGCCTTAAGTTTATGTAAAAATTCAACTTGACTTTTTGTCCAATAATTCTGGGTTGACATTTATAAAATATAATTAGAATTTATTATATTTTATATTAGTGTTGTATTATACAGTTATTCATTATTTATAATGGTGTCGTAGTTATTAATTGTTCCATTATTTGTTAAGGTAAGACCAATAGTAATTATCAATGTTTTTTTCTTCATACAATTTGTTGTGAGGGGATAGGACAAAAAATGGGACACATACCATTTGTTGTGGTTTTTGCTGTTTTAACAGTCGTGGTGTTTTTTATTGCTAATTTAAATGTTCGTAAACTGCTTTTTACCCCACCTTGTTGGGCAAATTGGGGATTATTTTGTTTATAAACCACTACATTACACGGACTATTTGTTGACGGACATGGATTGTTACTTACATTTGTAAATTGATTAGATGATGGTGAACATTTCGCATTATATGTATTTAATTGATAATCCGCAACTGAAGTAAAATTAAATGCGCGTTGATCATACGTTTGACACCTATTTTGTCTATATTGTTGTAAATTCGAAAAGTAATTATTTGTTAATGAACACGTTGGAGAATATCCGTTTATTTTTATATTGGAACTTGTCGGTAAACAACGAACAACCGCCTTTTTCTGTGCGTTACAACACAATTTTTGGGTTTGAGTTACTTCTTGGGGTTTTTCTGTTAAATTAGTTATAGGCATCCAATCTGAAATAACTCCAATTCCATTACAATTAATACATTCATTATTTAAATTACTTATATTTGATGTTTCATTTATAGTATTTTGGAAAATATTGTAATTTCCTGGCGTATCTATCATCTGCTTTATTAAAGAACCACCCAATGAAGATTTAACTACTTGTCCTCCAGTTCCTGTTGGAGAAACGCCATTAATATTATTCGGAATTACTCGACCCTTTCTATACTGTTTAATTGGTCTTGGTAATCCAAACCCGGTATATGAATTATTGGTTGGATCTTTATTTGTAAATGGTCGAATATTTCCTGCTGTAATTCCCGTTGGGTTGCTAAAAGTCCCGTTTCCTTTCCACGATTTATACCCGCCTTGATTTGTATGGTTATTATATGTCTGCATCCCTAACGGATAAAAAGCAGTTGACATTATATATTTATGTATTATTATAAAAAGTTATTGGAATAAACGTTTGAATCTTACCAATAATACTATTTGTATTTTCCCTTTTGATCATTAACGGATATAAAATATAATTTATAGGCATTTCAAAATAATACGATAATTTACGTATGATATTTTGAGAATATGATGTATCACACTTCTCTGATTTATTCATATTTACATTTTGTAAATGGGATAACATATGTAAATCATCCTTATGACATATTTTATACTGTACTAATTCCCGTTTATTACAATTATTTAAACATCCAGCGTGTAATAAATCAGAATCAAATAAAAAAGCGGTCCCAGATTTACCGGTTATATTAACTATTGAAGACCACGCAAACGGGTATGTTTGATTACTTCCTGGACAAACAGATAATAAAGCACCATCATATTTATACAAAATTAATGTATAAATTGGATATTTTGTTTTATAGATATATTTACTAGATGTAACATCTCTATGAAATGTAGACAACGCAACATTATTTATTTTGTAAATGTAATCAATAAATATATAATCATCCGGTAATTTTTGTAAAGCATCATTTGCTAATTGATGACACGGATAAGTATTTGTATTAACTGAGTAGCTCGGATTATATAAAACACAAAATCCATCATTGTTTAAACTCCTTGTTCTAATTGATTCTTCCGTTGTTTCGTTGCTTTCAAATAAATAATAAAATATCAACAACATAATAATAAAATAATACTTGACTTTCATAATTATAATTATAATATATTTTTATAATTCGTTAAATAAAATAAATAAATGATTTTTCATTTTATAATTACAGTCATAAGTTTCAATTCTAGATTATTTTTACTATTTTTGTTATATTTGTATTATATATTTATTTATTGATTCATTTCGCGATGTATTGTTTAATAAACGTGTAAATAACATATTTAACTCGTAAATGCGCATCAATATATCTATTGTGTTATTTATATATTGTAGACAAATATTCTTATCATTATGGACATCCAGATACTGCCGGTGTCCCGATGAATGTTCCATTTATAGTTATGGTTCCTGTTCCACAAGTGGAACCCGATGAAGGAGGTTTATAAATATTACCATTATTGGTTAAACTAGCAGATGAACTAATTTTTAAGGTTCCTGAATAAGATACATAAATATTACCATTATTGGTTAAACTACTAGATGTATTAATTGTTAAGTTTCCTGGAGTAGATGATATATAAATATTACCATTATTGGTTAAACTACTAGACGTATTAAGTATTAACTGTCCGGAACTAGATATATAAATGTCACCATTATTGATTAAACCGGATGTATTAAGTGTTAAGATTCCGGAACTAGATGATATATAGATTTTACCTAAATTATTATCTGTGGATCTAATACGAAAAGATCCGATGTTATTAATTACTCCACTTAATTTATTATTAAGTTTTCCTGTGTCAATTGTCGCCTGATTATATGTCCCCAGAGAATTATTATTAAACGTGCCATAATTTGTAAAAGTACCATGATTTTTGAAGGTTAAATTATTGGTTATGGTTCCATAATTAGTAAGAGTATCGCCTGCTTTAATATAAAAAGTTCCTGCGTTAGTAATTGTTCCAGTTGATTCGTTAATGATGTGTCCTGTTGTTGTATCGTCGTTATTAAATATTCCTGTACTTGTATTTGTAAAATTACCATAATTCGTAAAAGTACCAAAAACCTTAAACTCGTTTGTTTTGTTTTCAATACTTCCATAATTATTTATCTTACCTCCAATTTCAGTTCTAAATGTTCCGTTATTTGTAATCGTTCCATAATTATCAAGAGTATCGCCTGCTTTAATATAAAAAGTTCCCGTGTTAGTAATTGTTCCCGTTGATGTATTAACAACATGTCCTGTTGTATTGTCGTTATTAAATGTTCCAAGACTTGTATTTGTAAAATTACCATAATTCGTAAAAGTACCAAAAACCTTAAACTCTGTTGTGGTGTTTTCAATACTTCCATAATTATTTATCTTACCTCCAATTTCAGTTCTAAACGTTCCGTTATTTGTAATCGTTCCATAACTTGTAATTGTTCCATAGTTGAATAGAGTGACACCACTATTAATTTCTAATGTTTGTCCTGAAGGTATTAGTAATGTTTGGCAACTTACAATAGTTGTATCTTTGATTAAAACCCAATTAATGTGATCTGTTGTTGTAGCAATAGTTGATAAAGATATTACAGGACACGGATCCCGACATAATCCCGAGCACGTTCCGCTGTTTGTCGTTTCACTAATGATTCTATTTGGAATATAAAAAATACTTGATACTCCATCACATCCGCCTTGAAAATATTTTGATTTTTGTAAATTTAATGAATGTATGTTTGCGTTATTTGTATTTATTGTG
>Ga0209107_10000267_pt1 | contig 31810 bp, 33 predicted proteins | sample LakErihyJuly2011_2_FD_187460 | JGI IMG/M metagenome (GOLD analysis project Ga0209107, IMG submission 187460) | Freshwater microbial communities from dead zone in Lake Erie, Canada - CCB hypolimnion July 2011 (SPAdes) (version 2) | ecosystem: Environmental > Aquatic > Freshwater > Lentic >...
TTTTAATTTATTATATATCTAACGTTATTGTTATTCTACTTTAAATAGGTCCGATATCGAGCCGTGTTCGTTTACGTTGGCAATGGCTTTGGCAAACAAATCGGCGGTTGATAAGACCTTAATTTTGCTACTCTCCTGTTTTAAGGGGATCGTATCGGTAACTATTAATTCTGCCAAGGCGGAATTTTCAATGGTTTCGTAAGCCTTACCCGATAATACGGCATGGCTACAAACAGCTCTTACGCTATTGGCTCCGTTTTCCATAATTAAGGAAGCGGCTTTAGCCAAAGTTCCAGCGGTGTCGCAAATATCGTCTATCAATACAATATCTTGCCCGCTTACGTCTCCAATAATCGACATCGATTCGATTTCGTTAGCACGTTTTCTTGTTTTATCGCAAATAACCACTTCGGCATTGAAATATTTAGCAAACGTACGGGCACGGTAAGAACCTCCCATATCCGGCGATGCAATGGTTAAATTCGGCAGGTTAAGGCTCTTAATATAAGGCACAAAAATTACCGAAGCATCCAAATGGTCAACCGGAATATCAAAGAACCCTTGTATTTGTGCAGCATGTAAATCCATCGTCATAATACGGTGGGCACCCGCTGCAGTAATCAGGTTGGCAATAAGCTTTGCGCCTATGGCTACTCTGGGTTTATCTTTTCTATCTTGACGTGCAAAACCAAAATAAGGAACCACCACAGTAATGTAGTGGGCCGATGCTCTTTTGGCTGCATCTGTCATGAGCAATAATTCCATCAAATTTTCGGTTGGCGGAATGGTGCTTTGTATTAAGAAGATATCGCATCCTCTTACCGATTCGTTGAAGTGTGGCTGGAATTCGCCATCGCTAAAACGTGAAAGTGAAACATCGCCTAGTGGCTTACCATACGATTCTGCTATTTTTTGGCCCAAAACCGTAGTTCCAGAACCAGCAAATAGTTTTACAGGATTAAATTGTAAGGGCATAACCTTTTTGTTTGACGTTTAAAAAAATTCGGATTGCGGGAAATACACAATCCGAACTCTTTCATGTTGTCCTACCAGGATTCGAACCTAGACAGACTGGACCAAAACCAGTTGTACTACCTTTATACTATAGGACAATCTCCAAAAACCAACACGTGTTGGCAAATGGTTTGCAAATATATAGGGATAAATACTAATCTGCAAATGAATTTGCATTTTAGACCGAAGAAATCATGGGCTGTTAAATTCTGTTAAGAGCAAGACTTGTATTGCCCATATTTAAATTCTATTCCTTATTTTCGACTCTTCTAAAGTAAAATCGTTTATGAACTATTCAAAAATTAATAATCTGGCCGGATGGGTAACTTTTCTGATCGCATCTATCACCTATATTTTAACCTTAGAACCTTCTACTAGTTTTTGGGATTGTGGCGAATTTATTGCTGCCGCCTATAAATTGCAAGTAGTACACCAGCCAGGCGCTCCACTATTTCTGATGGTTCAGAAAATGTTCTCCTTGTTGGCTGGTGGCAACACCGCCAAAATAGCATATTTTATGAATGTAGGCTCAGCACTTTGTAGTGGTTTAACCATATTATTTTTATTCTGGACCATTACAGCTCTTGCCAAAAAAGTAGTGGTAAAAACCAATGAAGAGCTCAGCAAAGGACAATTAATTAGCATTATCGGAAGTGGATTAGTGGGTGCTCTTGCCTATACCTTTTCAGATTCTTTTTGGTTTTCTGCAGTAGAATCTGAAGTGTATGCCATGTCATCTTTATGTACAGCCATAGTTTTTTGGGCCATTTTAAAATGGGAAGCACAGGCTAATAAACTTGGGGCAGACCGCTGGATCATCTTTATAGCCTATGTAATGGGGCTTTCTATTGGTGTGCACTTATTAAACTTGCTGGTAATACCTGCCATTGCCTTGGTATATTATTTCAAACGCAACGAAAAGGCAACGCCAAAAGGAATCATTTTGGCCTTATTGACGGGGATTCTTATTCTAGGAGTCATTCAGTACGGGGTTATTCAATACCTCATTAAACTAGCCGCCAATTTCGATTTATTCTTTGTAAACTCACTAGGATTCGGCTTTGGCAGTGGTGTACTCGTGTTTGCACTCTTGCTTATCGGGGCTATTGTGTATGGTATTCGCTATAGTATCCGCAAAAACAAAGCGGTATTAAACTTAGCCTTGCTTTGTTTCACCTTTATTTTATTAGGCTATAGTTCTTATGCCATGTTGATTATTAGAGCACAGGCAAACCCAAGTTTAAATAACTCCGATCCGGATAATGTATTTGCCATGTTGAGTTACTTAAATAGAGAACAATATGGCGACAGGCCTTTGGCATACGGGCACTATTTCGATTCTAAACCAATAGATGTAACCGAAGGAGCTTCTATGTACCGCAAGGGTGAAACTAAGTATGAAATTGCTGGCAAAAGGAACGAATACGTTTACGATCGGAATACCTTGTTGCCCAGAATGTATAGTGATGATCCTAGCCATGTTGGCTTTTACAAAGATTGGATGCAGCTGGGCGAAACCGGCTCTCCTAGTTTTACAGATAACCTGGGTTTTCTATTTAGTTACCAAACCGGCTTTATGTACATGCGTTATTTTGCTTGGAACTTTGTGGGCCGACAAAATGATGAGCAAGGCAATGGAAATTATTTAGAAGGCAACTGGATGACTGGTATTAAAGCCATAGACAATTTACACATTGGCGGCCAAGATGCACTTTCGCAAGGAGCAAAAACACAGGTTGCTTACAACCGTTTCTTTGCCCTTCCGTTTATTTTAGGCCTTATTGGTATATTTTGGCATTTTAAACGCCAAGAAAAAGACGCTGGTATTGTAGCCCTCTTATTTTTCTTTACTGGTATGGCTATTGTGCTCTACTTAAACCAAACGCCTTTGCAACCAAGAGAGCGTGATTATGCCTACACCGGATCTTTTTACGCTTTTGCCATTTGGATTGGTTTGGGAGTTGCAGCCATTTCTGAGTTCTTGAGTAAAAAACTAAACCCTCAAAATGGTGCCATTTTAGCCACACTTATTGGCTTGTGCATGGCACCGACCTTAATGGCCAAAGAAGGTTGGAACGACCACGACAGATCAAGCAAAACCACACCAAGAGATTTTGCGATTGATTACTTAGAATCATGTGCACCCAATGCTATTTTATTCACCTATGGCGATAACGACACCTACCCCATCTGGTACGTCCAAGAAGTGGAAAATATCCGTCCAGATGTCCGAGTTATAAACTTAAGCCTTTTAGGCACCGATTGGTATTTACGTCAGTTAAAAGGAAAAATAAATGAAGCAGAGCCAGCCCCATTAAGCATGCCAAATGAAAAATTTGTTCAAGGTGTTCGCGATGTATTATACTACCAAGATATCGGATTAAAAGAACCCGTTGAACTTAAAAACTTAGTAGAATTCCTTTTATCAGATGCTGATGCCGATAAAGTAGGCTACGAAAGTGGTGATAAACAAAATTTCTTGCCTACCAAAAACTTTAAACTCAGCATAAACTCCGAAGAGGTGCTTGCAACCGGAACATTGCCGGCTAGCTTAAAAGATAAAATTACGCCTAGCATGACTTGGACGTACAATAAAAATCAAGTTACTAAAGATAATTTAGGATTATTAGACATGCTAGCCCACAATAATTGGAAACGTCCCATTTATTTTGCCATTACCGTACCATCAGACAATTATGCCGGCTTAGATAAATACTTATACAAAGAAGGTTTTGCTTACCGCTTATTGCCACTAAAACCAAGCGAAACTGCCGAAAGAGAGTTAATAAATACCTCTACCATGTACACCAACATGATGACAAAATTCCGTTGGGGTAATATGAAAAATGCTAGTTACTTAGATATAGAGTCTACCCGAATGGTGCTCATTGTCATAAATAACTTTAATATTTTGGCCGAGCAATTGCTTTTGGAAGGTAAAGTTATTGAAGCGAAAAAAATATTAGAGAAATGCCAAGAGGTACTGCCCGATAAATTGTACGCTATGAGCTTTGCCGTGCGCACTTATTTCACTGCAGAATTACTGTATAAAGCTGGTGAAACCCAAAAAGCAAATGCGCTTATGAGCAAAGTATGTGATTATGTAAGCGATGAGGTGCGCTATTTTATTGCCATAGAAAAAGACAAACCCAATGCAGCAAGCAACGATATCCAATTGGGACTTTCTATTTTAAATGAAGCTCTTAGAAGCACAGATGCTCAAGGGCAAAAAGACTTAAACACGCACATTAAAAAACAATTTGAAGAGTTACAATCGAGCTTAACACCTAGATAATCAGATTAACAAGGCATAAAAAAAGGGGGCTTAATTAGTTAAGCCCCCTTTTTTTATGCAATTAAGCGTAGTGTTTATTCATTAACCACGCCCATACTACAAAATTTCTCGATGCGCTGGTTCACCAGTTCATCAATAGCTATTTTCTTAAATTTAGATAAATCTTTTACGATTTGCTCTTTAATGGTTTGCGCCATTATTTCTGGGTTTCTGTGCGCACCACCCAAAGGCTCTGATATTACCCCATCAATTAATTTATTGGCGAACATATCTTTGGAGGTAAGCTTTAAACATTCGGCAGCTTTTTCTTTATAATCCCAACTACGCCATAAAATAGACGAACAAGATTCTGGAGAAATTACCGAATACCAGGTATGCTCTAACATGTATACTTTATCGCCAATACCAATGCCCAAGGCACCACCCGAAGCCCCTTCACCAATAATAAAGCAAAGTATAGGCACTTTTAATACCGACATTTCTAATAAATTTCTAGCAATGGCTTCCCCTTGTCCACGCTCTTCGGCCTCTAAGCCCGGGTAAGCACCCATGGTATCTATAAATGAGATAACTGGCTTGTTAAATTTCTCCGCCAATTTCATTAAGCGCAAAGCTTTTCTATAACCTTCGGGGTTTGCCATACCGAAGTTGCGGTACTGGCGCTCTTTTGTATTTTTTCCTTTCTGATGACCAATAATCATTACAGTTTGACCGCCCAGGGTGGCAAAACCACCAATAATAGCTTTATCGTCTTTTACGGTTCTATCGCCGTGCATTTCAATAAAATCGTCACAAATTTGCTCAATGTAATCCAAAGTTTGTGGCCTATCCTGATGACGAGAGAGTTGCACTTCTTGCCAGCGGCTAAGATTCTGATACACTTCATTTTTTGTTTTTTCGAGTTTACTCTCTAGTTCTTTCACCTTATCAGACATATTCACTTTTGTCTTTTCGGAAATCTGTTTCACCTTTTCAATTTCCTGATTTAAATCAGCAATTGGTTTTTCAAAATCAAAAGAAGTAGTATCCATGTTGCGCTCTTTGAGGACACTAAATTAGGCATTTCTACTACTAAATGAAAAATCAGATAAAATACCGCTTTCAAACAATAAGCCACAAACAGAAAGCGTTGTTTCACATCCATCTCAAAAGTTTTTGGAATAATGAAAATTACTATCTTTATTAAGTAGAAAAATTTTTAAAAAAGCCTAAACACCAAATTGTAAACCCAAAAAATAATACTATGATGCAAAATCGCTTTTTAGCACCCGCAGCCATAATGGGCTCGGCTATCATTTTATCGGTAAGCATTTTTGCGGCCGCTTGGAAATCTTCGAAATCTGAAAATCAAACTATCAATGTAACAGGTTCTGCAAAAAAAAGCATCGTATCTGATTTAGGTATTTTGAGGCTAACCATCAATGTAGAAGAGCCCGGACAGTTAGGTGTATACCAAAGTCTTAAAACACAAGTGCCTATTGTTATGACTTATTTAGCCAAGAAGGGCCTAAATAGAAGCAAAATGAGTGTGCAGGTGATGAATGTATTTCCCAATTATATTTATAGTGAAGCAGGTAGCCCCATAAGTGTGCGTTCTTACGGAGGCACACAAACCATCGAAGTACAATCATCCAATGTAAATCTAATCAGAGATATTTCGCTAGATGCAGCCTCACTCGTAGAAAGAAGATTAAGCGTTACCGTAAATGCCCCCGAATACTACTATACCAAACTCTCTGAAATTAAAATTGATATACAAGCAGATGCAGCCAAAGATGCCATGATACGTGGCCGACGCATTGCTGAAGCCACTGGCAGAAGCTTGGGTGTACTTACCAATGCACGGATGGGTGTATTGCAAATTACGCCCGAAAATTCTAATGTAACGTCGGACTATGGCGTAAACGATGTAACCGCTATAAGAAAAGAAATAACAGCGGTAGTAAATGCCAATTTTTTAATCAACTAGTATATGTGGCCATATATAGACGAGTCTGTAACCAGAATCTATGAAAGTTTATTCTGCGATAACCTAGTACGCCCAGCATTATTAGCTGCCACCAACCTGATGCACCATTTGGTTGGTACTCCTTTAACCCAAACACGCTAAACCATGATTACACCTTACTTAAGTTCCATTTTAAGCATTTTTTTAGCCTTAGGAGCGCTGAATTTAAACACGCCCCAAACACAAAACCTTTTAGGTGTGCAGGGGCCAATTCTTTTCGAAAAAACAAGCTTCAGCTTATCGTGGAGTTCACACCCTTCAGCTACCTATTATAAACACGAGTACCTAGCCAAAGGCGTTAACCCCGAGCAATATAAAGAGATGTTCATGATTGAATTTTTAGCCGATGAAGGGGCTTCTCCAAAAAATATGGCTTTGGAGAAAATTGGCAGTACAAAAGATCGTAAAAAAATAGACCCATATGCATTTGCAGAGAGTTTAAAGCAAGATAAAAGCGGAAACGATGTACTTATTAATTTTATACAAAGCAATGCCAATGGGAAAGTAGCAAGCATAGTGGAATGGAACACGTATCGCTATATAAAAACTACCAGCAAAGACGGTAAAAAAGGTTTACTACTCTTGGCCATAAGCCGTAGAGGATATGGGAAATCTATCCCTACATTTTTAAGTAGCATAAAATCACGCAAAAACACGACAGCAACTTCATTAGCCAAGTATAAAATACCTGAAATCACTTTAAAATAGACGACAAAATTGCTTATAAAATTTGTACCTTTTGTGTGCAACTTAATCATGCTCAATAATGTCTAATCACGCCATTCAAACAGAAATCGACGCCAGTTATTTATATCAAAAATTAGCGGAAAATGAATCGGATGAGCTTATTGCGCACGTATACGCACAAATGAGCGCCATCGAAAAAAGTCACGCAGAAGCGTTTGCCGCAAAAGAAAATATAAACTTAGAAAGCATTTTTAAGCCCTCTTGGCGGGCTAAAACCTTAAATGCCATTGGTAAACTATTTGGCTACGATTACGTTTTAGGGGCACTTATGGATACCGAAAAAAGTATCTCTAATGCAATTATTAATACCAAAAAAGAACATAAACTAGAAATTACAGGTACCGAAACCAATCACGTAAAAATATTACGCTCCATTGTTGAAAAAGACAGTAAACGAGCAGGTACCTATATCTCCAAATTCGAGAGTCGCCACCGATCGGTAGGTGGCAATGCCATTCGGGCTGCCGTATTGGGTGGTAACGATGGCTTGGTATCTAACTTTAGTTTGGTAATGGGCATTGCAGGAGCCACGGCCGGTGGTTCGGGTGTACTAATTGCAGGTTTAGCAGGCATGTTGGCCGGGGCATTATCTATGTCGCTCGGAGAATGGATTTCGGTAAAAAGTTCGCAAGAACTCTACGAAAATCAGATGGAAATTGAAATGGAAGAGTTAGAAACGCACCCCGAAGGAGAACGCCAAGAATTAGCTCTTATTTACATGACCAAGGGTATTAATGAAAAACAAGCGCATGCCATGGCCACCGAAGTAATGAAAGATAAAACCCATGCGCACGAAATTTTAGTGAAAGAGGAATTGGGTATAAATACCGAAGAACTTCAAGGATCGGCAACCGAAGCTGCCATTTATTCTTTCTTGCTGTTTACCATAGGTGCTATTATTCCGGTATTGCCATTCTTCTTCACCAAGGGTTTTAACGCCATTGCGTTTAGTGTTGCAGGGAGTGCTGTAGGTTTATTTATTATTGGCGCCGCTATTACCTTATTCACAGGTAAAAACTTATGGTATTCGGGCTTTAGGCAGGTTTTCTTTGGACTTGCCGCCGCCGCAATTACCTACGGCATTGGTCATGTGGTAGGTGTAGCCATTGGCTAATTTTTTAATTTCTTATGCCTCCCTACGGTTATTTTACCCGAAATATAGCCCAATGCTAAGGCTAGCGGATAATCTCCGGCCCAATGTACTTCTGTATTCATCATAGCAAAAGCTGTTAAACCCATCAAAGAATAGCCAACAGGTTTTATCCAGCGTTTTTCGGGATAATTTAAACTAAGTACGGTTACCGTAGCCATCATGGTAGCCAAATGGCCTGATGGAAAGGCATCGTAATTTGGCGTATGTTTTTGGTACGAAGAAAAAGCTGGAAAGGGTGTCCATGTACCACCAGGCCGGGTAGCCACAAAGGGGCTTTGTCTACCAAAAGATCTTTTCAATATCTGCGTAGCAAGGCCCATCGAAATAAAGGTTTCAGCTAAATCACTAGCAGTTTGCAAAGACCGGTAATCGTGATGAATTTTGCCATAAATAAACAAACCTCCGGCAATAAGCATAGTTGTGCCCCCCTCTCCCAATTGGTAAAAAGCCGTATTCACATTTTTAGGAAGCTTAAGAATCTTCGTACCGCCCACGTCAAGCAATACATTGTAACGGGTATCGGGATTTAAATGCAAATCGGCCCCCAAACGTTTGGCGCCATTTAATAAGGGTTGATCTTGCCACACTAATAATCCGGTAGCTGCAGTAATAATTCCAAGATTCAACAAATTCTTTCGCTGAAAAGGAGTTTTAGCAACCTGGCCTAAATCATTCGGAATATTTTTAATAAAGCCCCATTTAACTGGCTTATCATAGGTAACAACAAGGGGATTATTAGGGGTAGCCCATTGATTAGTTTTAGCAGTACTCGTGTCCGTTTGTGCACAAACACAAGTGCTTATAAACAAAAAAAAGCCTAAAAAATGTGCAAAAAATAAGGTAGTAAATGATTTCTTTTTGATAGAGCGCTCTGATAAATAAATAAAATTGAAGTTAACCAAAAAACAATAAACTACCATAACAACGAAAACTAGATACGGTGATAGCATTGATAAATTTCATTATTTTTGATCAAGCACATCCCTCCAAAAAAAATGAAAAATAGAAGAACCTTTTTAAAACTTTCGGCTTTAAGTACCGCCGCCATAGCTATTAAGCCATTGCAATCACTAGGTGCAACAAGTTTTATATCGAATACAAAAACAAATAAGCCTATTGTGCTTTCTACGTGGCGTTTTGGGTTAGAGGCAAATGCTGCTGCTTGGGAAGTTTTAAAAACAGGTGGAAGGTCGTTAGACGCAGTGGAAGCCGGGGTACGAGTGCCCGAAGGCGACCCAAAAGAACGCAGTGTAGGCTACGGAGGCCGACCCGACAGAGATGGAAGAGTAACACTGGATGCTTGCATCATGGACGAATTTTCGAACATTGGCTCGGTAGCCTGCTTAGAATATATAAAACACCCTATCTCAGTTGCTAGGGCTGTAATGGAAAAAACACCACACGTAATGCTGGTTGGAGATGGCGCCCTACAATTTGCCTTAGCCCAAGGCTTTCCGAAAGAAAATTTACTTGTGGAAGAATCTGAAAAAGAGTGGAAAGAATGGCTAAAAACTACCCAATACAAACCTCTTGCAAACATCGAAAACCACGATACCATTGGTATGGTAGCCATGGATGCCAACGGGAATTTATCTGGGGCATGCACCACCAGCGGCATGGCCTTTAAAATGCATGGGCGTGTGGGGGATTCGCCCATTATTGGCGCCGGTTTATATGTTGATAATGAAGTAGGCGCTGCCACTGCCACCGGGCAGGGTGAAGAAGTTATTCGCACCGCGGGTTCTTATTTAGTGGTAGAATTGATGCGCCAAGGCAAATCGCCAGAAGCGGCTTGTAAAGAAGCCGTAGAACGCATTGTAAAACTACAACAGCGCAGAAACAAAAATTTAAAAGAGATACAAATTGGCTTTATTGCACTCAACAAACAAGGGCAATACGGAGCTTATTGTCTGCAATCGGGCTTTAATTATGCGGTTTACGATACCCAAGGTGGCAACCGTTTACTAGATGCAGCCTATTATTTAAAAGGATGAAAAAGCTAGAAATTGCTTGTTTCAATCTTTCATCTGCCAAAATAGCTGCCCAAACAGGAGCAGATCGTATTGAATTTTGCGCCGACTATACCTTGGGAGGAATTACACCAAGCAAGCATGATTTTATCAGTTTAAGAGCCTATTTTACCGGACCTATATATGTGATGATTAGACCTCGAGGTGGCAATTTTGTATATACCGATACCGAGCTAATGCAGATGGAAGAAGATATAAATGCCTTCAGTAAACTAGGAGCAGATGGTTTTGTATTTGGCGCTTTAACTATTGATGGGCAGGTAGACTTAGCGGCAAATGGGCAATTAATAGGGGCAACAGCCGGACTTCCGTGTACGTTCCACCGAGCTTTTGATAGCTGTATAAATCAGCAAGAGGCATTAAGTCGGTTCGAAAGTTTAGGCTTTAACAACATATTAAGCTCTGGAGGAATGAAAACAGCATTAGATGGAATAGAAAACTTACGCTCGGCACAAAAAAATACGACTTTGAATATTATTGCCGGTGGAGGCATCCGATCGAGTACTATTGTCGCTCTAGCCAGACAATTCGAAACCGAGTTTTACCATTCCTCGGGAATTATAAACGGCGATATTGCCGATGCAACAGAAATTACTGCACTCAAAAAAGCCCTAGCCTTATGTTAAAGTGGATTTGCTTCGTAGGACTAGTGGTGCTAAGCTTTACTTGTCAAGCCCAAAATTTTACCTGGAATTTAGCCGATTTAGCCTGGACTTTCAGAAATAGTAAAAACAACACCACCTACAGAGCATCCATACCCGGAACGGTACATACCGATTTAGCGAAAAATGGACTGATTGCCGATCCATTTTACGGAAGCAATGAAAAAGAAGTGCAGTGGATAGAAAATGAGACTTGGGTGTATGAAACCACTATCACCCTTCAAGAAAAACAAGTCAACCAAGAATCGTTATCACTTATTTTCGAAGGGCTAGATACCTATGCCAAGGTGTACCTAAACAACCAGTTAATTATAGAGGCTGATAATATGTTCAGGCGCTGGGAAATTCCTGTTAAATCGATCTTAAAACTAGGGAAAAACCAACTAAAAATTGTTTTTGAGCCTGCGGTAGCCAAAGCAAAGGCCTTAGCAAAAACACTCCCCTACACTCTCCCAGGAGATGATCGGGTATTTGTGCGAAAAGCACCATATCAGTTTGGATGGGATTGGGGGCCACGTTTAGTAAGCTGTGGGATTTGGAAAAATGCCTATTTAATTAGCCATTCCGAAGCTCGGTTAACAAACATCCAATTGAAACAAATCAGCTTAAGTGATACCTTAGCCGAGCTAGAAGTTATTGCTCATTTCAATAATCCAAAGGGCGAAAAATTAGCATTGCTAGGGCAAATAGGTGATGTAAAAGAGCGTGTAACGTTACATAACGATTCGGTTGCCAGTCTGCACTTCAAGCTAAAAAACCCAAAACAATGGTGGACGAAAGAATTGGGAGAAGCGCATCTATACCAAGTAAAAATTGACTTAAATAACGAATCAAGTACTTTAGATAGCCAAACCGAAATCGTTGGTTTACGCACCATAGAATTGGTCCAAAAGCCCGATTCGGTTGGAAGTAGTTTTTACTTCAAACTCAATGGAGTACCCCTATACATGAAAGGCAGCAACCTCATTCCGCCCGAAAGTTTTATGCCCAAGGCGAATAAAACTACCTATGAAGCGCTGCTGAGCAAGGCCCAAGATCAAGGGATAAACATGCTCCGAGTTTGGGGTGGTGGTGTGTACTTAGACGATGATTTTTATACCCTTTGCGATGAAAAAGGTATACTCGTTTGGCAAGATTTTATGTTTGCCGGAGGCATGTATCCCGGAGATTTAGCCTTTCAAAAAAATGTAGCACAAGAAATTAAAGAACAAGTCATTCGCTTGCGCAATCATCCTAGCTTGGCTATATGGTGTGGCAATAACGAGCTAGAAGAAGGCTGGAATAACTGGGGCTGGCAGAAACAATTTGCCTATTCCGCTAGCGATTCGGCAAAAATTTATCAGGATTATACCAAACTTTTTAAGGAAAATATACCTAAGATACTTGTAGAATTTGATGGCACTAGACCTTATCATCCCTCATCGCCAACAAAGGGTTGGGGCAGAAAAGAAAGTTTAACCACCGGCGATTTACATTATTGGGGTGTTTGGTGGGGCATGGAGCCTTTCGAGAAGTACCAAGAAAAAATAGGTCGATTTGTATCTGAATTCGGTTTTCAGAGCATGCCCGAGCTTTCATCTATCCAAAAATTTATTCCGGAGAATGAACAAAACCTATTTTCGCCAAGCTTAAAAACACACCAGAAACACCCCACTGGCTACGAAACTATTAAAAGCTATATGGAGCGTGATTATGACGTTCCAAAAAATCTAAACGACTTTGCCTATGTATCGCAATTACTGCAAGCTAGAGGGATGAAAATAGCTATTGAGGCGCAACGGGCGGCCAAACCATATAATATGGGAAGTTTGTATTGGCAATTAAACGATTGTTGGCCGGTAAGTTCGTGGAGCGCTATAGATTATTACGGAACCCCAAAAGCACTTCATTACGCTGTAAAAAAAGCCTTTAAACCTGTACTAGTTTCTGTTAAACAAGAAACAGATGGCTTTAAAACCACCCTAGTTTCAGATCTTTTAAAACCCATTAACGGAAGGCTAGAAATAGAGGTGCTTAATTTTAGTGGCAAGGTTCTACAGCGTACTATACAAGCAGTTTACCTAGCAGCCAATGGCACGTTAACTGTTTCCATCATGCCGGTTTCTTACATAAAAGGACTAGATCCGAGCAACACAGTCATTCGCTATCGTTTACTAGAAGGAGGGCAGGAATTGGCAAACCAAATTCAGTATTTGGCTAAACCGAAGGAGCTTAACTTACAGAACCCCGAGCTACAACTCAGAAAACTGAATGATCACAGCGTGGAAATTAGGTGTTCTTATTTAGCTAAAGATGTGTGTATCACGCTTCCGGGGGCTTTGCCCAGCGATAATTATTTCGACCTCGTACCCGGAGAGAAAAAAATAATCCAGTTAGATTTTCAGGCGAAAGTAAATCATGCCAATTTAAAGGCAAAATCGCTCTGGGACGTAAAAAAAGATTAAACCGCAGGTTCTTGCTGACTCAGGCAATGGAAGCTACCCAGGCCCCAAATAATTTCGGTAGAATCTAAACCAATCACTTTTCTGCTAGGGAAACAAGACTGAATAATTTGTAGCGCTTGCTCGTCTTTTGCACAACGGAATGTAGGCACAATTACCGTAGTATTGGCAATGTAGAAATTGGCATAAGAAGCCGGCAAACGCTGATCGTCGTAAACCACTGCATCAGGCATGGGCAACTCTATGATGTTTAAGGCTTGGCCATTTGGCAAACGCATAGCCTTTAATTGTTTTAAATTATGCTGAAGTAACTCGTAGTTTTCGTCGGCCTGGTTTTCCTCCACTACGGTGAGCACCGTGTTTTCATTCACAAAACGAACGGTATCGTCAATATGTCCATCGGTATCGTCGCCAACTACGCCCTCATCAACCCATAAAATTTGGTCTACCCCATAAAAATTTCGTAAGTATTCCTCAATCTGTTCTTGGTTAAGGTGAGGGTTCCGATTTGGATTGAGCAAACAAGCGGTAGAAGTTAATAGCGTCCCAGCTCCGTTAAACTCTACTGAGCCACCTTCCATTACGATGCCTGGATGAAATACTGGAATATTGAATGCTTTGCCAATTAGTGTGGGAATCACATCGTCTAAATCGAAGGGTGGATATTTGTCGCCCCAAGCATTATAGCCCCAATCTACAATAACTTTTTTCTGTTCAGCTTCGGGGTTAACTAAAAATGCCGGGCCATGATCGCGACACCAGGCATCGTTTGTGGGGTGAAAAAAGAATGCTACTTGTGCTAAGTTTACACCTGCAGCGCTCAAATGCCCTAAAGCAAAATTTTTCATCGCTTCATCGGTAACATTAATGCGCACTTTTTCACTTTCGGCCAAAGCCTTAATAAACTGAGCATAATAGGGATAAATAACGTCGAGTTTACCGGGCCAGCTAGCCTCTTTATGTGGCCAACTTAACCACGTAGCTTCGTGTTGTTCAAATTCGGCTGGGAAACGGTAGCCTAAGGATTTAGGTGTAGCAGCAAAATTCATTAATCTTCGTCGATAAAACGTTGGGTAATGGGCTGATACGAATCGATACGGCGATCTCTCAAAAATGGCCAATGTGTACGGTATTCGTCGGTTTTTTTCAAATCGATGGCTTGTACGTATACTTCTTCCTCATCGTGAGAAGCTTGGTATAAAATGCTACCAAAGGGATTGCTCACAAATGAACCACCCCAAAATTTCATGGCACCATCTTGTTCAAAGCCTACTCTATTTACGCTAACCACATGCACACCATTGGCCACCGAGTGGCTACGTTGTATGGTTTGCCACGCATTGTATTGTTCGGTATTGGTGGTTTCGTTTTGCGAAGTAGCCCAACCAATTGCAGTAGGGTAAAACAAAATTTCGGCACCCATTAAGGCCGTAATACGAGCCGCTTCAGGATACCATTGATCCCAACAAATGAGCACACCAAGGGTGGCAAATTTGGTTTTAAATATTTTATAGCCTAAATCTCCCGGAGTGAAATAAAATTTCTCATAATAAGCCGGATCATCGGGAATGTGCATTTTTCGGTATTTACCCAAATACGCACCATCGGCATCTAATACGGCGGTGGTATTGTGGTACAAGCCTTGCGCACGTTTTTCAAATAATGAAGCAATTATTACCACACCCAATTCTTTTGCTAAGGCGCCTAAGCTATCGGTAGAAGGACCGGGAATGGTTTCAGCCAAAGAAAAATTATCGTAATTTTCTTCATCGCAGAAATACAAGGAGGTAAATAATTCTTGTAAACACACTATTTGGGCGCCTTTAGCGGCGGCCTCTCGTGTTTTCTCGATGGCTTTACGTAAGTTTTCTTCTTTGCTGGCCGTGCAAGTCATTTGCACCAAGCCTACGTGTACGGTACTCATGCTGCAAAAGTACGGTATTTGACAGATTGTAGATGAAATTGAATTAATTTTTTAATTTAGATTAACTAAAACCAATTCTTATGAAACGAATTACCTATTCTTTAATCGCATTATTTTTACTTTCTGCCGGACTTTCTGTGGTGAGTTTAAGTTGTAACAAAGAAGCAAGTGCACAGGTGGATACCCCTAGCCGTAATTTAGGCATTATAACATACTTTAAAAACATCAATGGTGTAACAGAGTATTGGAAATGCAATTACGACGGTACGGGTAAAACTAAAATCAACATTCCAACGCTTCCAGATAATTTTTACTTAGCCTTCATTGTTGTTTCACCGGATGGACAAAAAGTTTTTCTTTCGGCAGGGAAACAAGGGCAGAACGTCACTATAAATAGAATATACCGAATGGATATTGATGGCACGAACCTCTTATTGATTGTCGATGATATGGGTGCAGAACAGCTAATGCAGGCATTATAAGAGTAAAACCACACCCAATGACAACAAAAACAAAATGGATCTTCAGCTTGCTAAGCGCCTTGGCTACGGCACTGATCATGCAAACGCAGGCTGCTGGTTTTAAAACCGATTTTACACCACTGGGTATTGTATCGCTTGAGTTAGCAAGCAGCATTGCTCAAGTTCAACACATTTTAGCAGTATGGAACCATAACGATCTGTTGCTGAATATTGGGTTAGATTTTCTATTTATCCCGGCGTATACGTTTTTCTTTATTCAATCGCTAAAAATTACCATTTCTAAGCATCGGCTTGGCTGGTTACAACAGGTAGGCAACAAACTAATTGCTGTGGCCTACCTAGCTGCCGCACTAGATAGTATTGAAAATTTGTTGATGCTCAGCAGTATGATGGGGCATTATTCGGCAGGCTCGATATGCGCTACGGCAAGTATTGCCACCACCAAGTTTGTGGGTATAGGCTTCATATTGCTTTACCTCATCGGATCGCTACCAAGCACGCTTAGCCGAAAAGTTGCTAACTAAAAAAGCATCAGCCCATGGGCTGATGCTTTTAAAAAGTTGATCTTAACTAAAATTATAATTTGTAGGCTTTGTAAATTTTTACAACTCCATCATTCTCACTACTTACTACAATTAAGCTTTGCGCAATTGGACTTTGAGATGCAGGTATAAATAATATTCCTTCTGGCGCATCGCCAGTTCTTATCATTTTAACAAATTGAGGAGCAGTTGGATTGGTGATATCATAAATTGCAAAGGCATCTGCACGTTCTAAACCAACAATGGCAATATACTTGTTTCCCACACGGCCAATGGCAATGGATTCTGGCTCTACACTTTTATCATCGCTTCTTCCATCGTCATATATGCCTAAATCTTTAGCCTTAATGTCCAATTCATTTTTACTATCGTACACCTGTGCACCTGTATTGGCATTCCATACGCTAAATGAACGAGCACCTAAAGAATATAGTGCATCAAAATCACCATCAGCATCGGTATCGCCTAATGTCTTTGTAATATTTAACCTGCCCAAATTCGCAGTTAATTTAACTGTTGTTGCAGTTGGAAAAGCAGTTGGATCTAAGGTACTTGAACCTACACGCTGCATTTCATTTAACCCTGGTGTGCCGGTATATTCTCTTGCATCACCTTCATTAGCGGTAAATAAATACGGCGTGCCGTTATAGCGAAAAAATGAAATCGCATCAGGCATATAAATACCAAATACCTTCGACTGAGTAAAAAAATCAATTTTACTATCCTGATCACTTGGATCGATAGCGTTACTTGCTAAAGAATAATCTTTAAAGCCAAGTGGCATAATTTTTTTTATCGTAGCTGTTGCGATATCAATTTCTGCTATTCCGTTATTTTCTTGTAGAGTAACGTAAGCTGTTTTGGAATCATCAGAAACAGCAATATATTCTGGTTCAATGTCTTTTACAAAATTTGTACCCACTCCAAATATGCGAAAGCCTTGGCTTGCTAACATTGTTTTTTGTGACTCAAATGCACTAAAATTGATGGTTAGAACTGAGTAATCGGATACTTTGATGATAGAAACAGTACCTTCTGGGTCATCTGTATAATCATTGTTAGGTTCACCTTCATTGGCAGTAAGAATATACTTCCCATCTGGGCTAAATGTAACCATATCGGGTAAGGCGCCAACGGTAATTACAGCCTCTTGGGCATAAGTTGTGGTATTAAATACTACAACCTTACCTGCACTTTGTTTAGTAGTTGCCTCAATAGCAGCAGCTAATTTTCCATCTCTCACAGCTACACTATTTACATATCCGCCGTATGGGGTCATACTGATAGAATGAATCAATCGAACATTCGATGGGTCGCTAATATCAATCACATCAATTTTATTAACCGTGCCATTATTAACTGAAAATAAACGTTTGGTAATGGGGTCAAAAGTGGAAATTTCTGCAGCACCCGAACCTCCGAGACTAATAGAGGCAATTTCGTAATAAGAGGCAACATCTTCGTTGAGCGTATTTTCAAGGGGCTGTGGCTCAACTACGTTCGATTCTTTTTTACAAGCTGCTAGTACAGCTAATAATGTGAAGATTAGTATAGTTCTTTTCATTTTATATGTTTTTTTACAAATAAAATGGTTGAACATTAAATTAATATAAGCGACCTATTAAGATTGTATTAACTCTTTACTAAATCTATTTATGTTGCTAAACCAAAAAACGGATCCTAACTGTATTACTATTTCAATAAAGGCGGGTGCATATCTTCCCAAGGACTAGCTTTTTGATAGGCATCAGCAATGTTTAAGAGCGTAGCTTCGTCAAATAATTTTCCAACAAAACTAATTCCGGTTGGCAGGTTAAACCTTTTGTCAAACCCGCTAGGCACACATACCACCGGGTTGCCCGTTAAATTGGTAATGGCCGATTGGTTTCCATCGCCCCTGGATGGGCAAATAATCGCATCATATTGCTGCATTACCTCGTTTACTTTCTGCATGAGCAGGTATCTGTGTCGCTGTGCATTGATATATTCTACAGCTGGTACAAAGCGGGCAGCTCTAAATTGATTGGGCCAATCATTTTTGGTTTGTCTGGTTAGTTCATCATCAATATTAAACCGTGTGAGTTCATCAAATTGTGCAGCACATTCTACTCCAATAATCACATCCATAATATTGAATTGATACACCCCACTATCTGGAAAATTAACTGGAATTAATTCAACACCCATTTTCTTAAATACTTCTAAGGCTTTCCATTCGTTTCTGGTAGTATCTTTTATTCTATCGAAATAATTTTTGGCATAGGCAATTTTCAATTGCTTAATTGGTTTTTCGGGCGTATAATTAAATGGCATATTCACTGCCGATAAATCTTTTCCATCGGTACCGTGTAGGTAACTGAAAACGATGGCAGCATCGGCGGCAGAGCGACAAATTGGCCCCACCTTATCTAAGCTATAACTTAAAGCCATAGCACCTGTTCGGCTAATACTGCCAAAAGTGGGTCTTAATCCGGTTGCGCCACAGGTAGTAGAAGGCGATACAATGCTTCCCCAGGTTTCGGTACCAATAGCAAAGGGTACAAGCCCGGCCACCGTTGCCGATGCAGAACCAGCGGAAGATCCGGAAGATCCGTAATTTAAATTCCAAGGATTTTTTGTTCGGCCGCCGTACCAATAATCACCCATGGCTAGGGCCCCTAATGTAAATTTAGCTACAAGCACCGCTCCAGCATTTTTTAGTTGGGTATACACAAATGCATCTTCGTCTATCACCTGGTTTTTATATGGTGCAGCACCCCACGTAGTTTTGGTGCCTTTTATAGCAAACAAATCTTTAAGTCCGTAGGGTATGCCATGTAGCAAGCCACGATATTTCCCGGCGGCTATTTCTTCGTCTGCTTGTTTTGCTTGTTTATAGGCAATATCTTCTTGTAAACTGATTACGCATTGTAAGGTATCGCCCCATTTTTTTATACGGTCTATATAAAACTGCGTAAGCTTTAGAGAGCTGATTTTTTTGTTGCGAATTAAATAGGCTAGTTGATCGATGTTGTAATAGGCCAAGTCATTTATATTCTGTGGTAATGCCGTAATTTTTGTTTTCCAGGGGATGGTATTTTGGGTTTTTGCGAACGTCATATTGGGTAATATGGCCGTTTGCCATAAACTTAAGGGCACACTATTGGGTAATGATAGCTGGTGCATGGCCTTGTAGTTCTTCAAATTATCTTTTACGTCTGAGAGTAGGGTATCTATTTCTTTGGGCGAAAATTGAAGGTCGAACGCTTTAGCGGCGCTAAGTAAATCTGCTTTTTGGAGGGTAGTATCCTGCGCAAAAAGTTGGGTGCTAATACATAAAGCAAGTAGGGTACTGTATATTTTCATGATGCGTATTTTGATGATTAAATATATGCTAATTAGTTAATAAGTAAAATACGCACTAATCATATTTTAATAAGACCAACGTGCTTAGAAAATAATCGTTTTTTAATTTTTTAACGGCTAACATAATAACTTGTAAGGTTGTGGATATAGGATTCATAGTGCTTTAATTCTCACTTCACTAGTAACTAATTAATTGGAGATAAGGGATTAGAAATAAATTATAATTACTAAAGCCAAGATATTTTACATACATTTAATTGGTTAAACATTAATATTGAAAAAATGAAAAATTTATCAGTCATTAAAATACAGAGTTTATTACTCTTAAGCTTGTTTTTTTTAGCTGCATGTGAAAAATCTGCAGTAGAAGACAATTTACCTAAAATCACAAAAACCGGATTAAGAAATGGGCTCATTGGGGAGTATTTATTTAACGGAAATGCGTTTGATGATAGCGGATATGGCAACCATGGTACGATTTCTGGCAATGTGACTACAAGCACGGATAGATTTGGCAAGTCACAAAGTGCTTACCTATTTGCAGCGGGAATAACTAATAAAATATCTATTCCTAATACAGCTCATTTTGCATTAATAAATAGCTTATCCATTTCCCTTTGGGTTAAATTTAATACGAGCTGGAATTACCACTCAGAGAGTTTGATTTTTAAAGGAGGTTTTCCGATGAATAGCGGTTGGGAGGTAAACGTTAATCAAGATAATACACTTTACGGAACTGGGAATTATTCTTTTCAAGGTGCAGTAAGCACCGGTAGCGGGCCGCTTTCACCGAATTACAAACAAACATTTGCTGAAATTAATAAATGGAGACATGTATGTTACACTTATGATAATAGAATAGCTAAAATCTATGTGGATGGTGTATTACGAGATTCTATAAATGTTAGCGGAGCACTATTAAACAACAATAACAATATAATAATTGGAAGCTCATTAAACCCTGTTACAGGTACATACGAAAAATTAATTGATGATGTACGCATTTGGAATAGAGCATTAAAACCTGAAGAAGTAACCTATTTATTTACTTCGAATTAATTTAAATAATTAAAAAAAACCTCCCGAAATTCGGGAGGTTTTTTTTTGTTGAAACGGCTTGCATAATCACTTGTAAGATAGTTGGTATAGGATTCATGGTGTAGTATTTCTAACCTCCCAATTACCTAATTTATTTTAGAATAGCCTTTAGAAATGAAGCTGTAGTTTTCTCAATAGGTTCGCCCTTGGCCAATTCATTAATATAAGCCGAGCCAATAATTGCCCCGTTTGAATGAGCGCATACGGCATTAAATGTTTCCTTGTCTTTAATACCAAAGCCAACCAATACCGGATTTTTCAAGTTCAGGGCTTGTAGTTTTTGCAGGTATACGGCAACAGTTGAAAAATCTTTATCCTTACCTGTTGTTGCCGAGGAGCTTACTGCATATAAAAAGCCGGTACTTAAACTATCTAAAAAAAATTTCTTTTTCGGGCTCCTGATTGGGGTATTTATAGTTAATCTCATTTAAAGAAGAAATTTCAATTCCCCCTATTGCATTAACACAGATAAATGAATAACTATTTTCAGAGGCGTGTGAATCTGTGCTCTCCAATAAGATAGTATCTCTAAATCGATCTCTTAACCGCAGGTAGATGCCAACAGGAGTAAAGGTATCGGCTAACATGTTTGTGACCTGCGTATGTATTAGTTGTTTTTTCATATATCGATTTATGTTCGACACAAAAACCTAATTAGGTTGTTGTTTTCAGCGTAAAATTACTTAGTGATGAAACGGGATTCGAAAGAGGAGGTCGTTAAACGACGAAGGGTCCACCCGTTAACACCGGTAGACCCTTCTGGAATATATAATTGGCGCTTAACGCCACAAAATCCTAGCAAGTGTGCCCACCCTGTTTAAAGGAGAGCGCCACCAATTCATGCCTTGTGGATTTGTAAATGTCATGCAACAAATATAAGAGCAAAAATGTAAAAAGCAATTTTTTTTAAAAGCTAATTTCATTTTTTTCTCCACTTTATTAGCGTGGAATTAAACCCAATTGTTGTAGAAATTCTAAATTATCAAAAAAGTCACGCTCTTCGGTAATTTTGCCATCAACAATTTTGGCAATGGTACAGCCAATAACATCAACTTTTTTACCAGTAGCCGGGATGCCAAAAAATACGCCAGTATGCGTACCTGTAAAGCGCCAGTACTTTACTAATTTTTCGCCCTTTGCAAAGCTTTCAACAACTGTAAATTTACGATCGGAAAAACCGGTTACATAATTGCTATAGTAGGCTTTTGCGGCATCTTTACCCTTTGTTTCGGGCTTGGTGTGAAGCAATACAACATCATCAGCGAAGGCTGTATCTAAAATGTTTGTGCGACCTTCGTTTGCAACCACATCCCAAACACGACCATAAAATTCAAGATTGTCGGCTTCAGTTTGTGCTTGCTTTGCACTTTCGTTTGTACATGAAGCAAGAGATAGCCCGACTAAACATAAGAATACGAGTTTTTTCATTTTTTTGTTTTTTTTTTGGTGAGTAATATTCTAAACTACAAATAAATCTCAATTAGTTAAATTTTTAAATAAAAAAAAGGCGGCTCGGTAATACCGGGCCGCCTTTAACACGTTTTGATATGTATATTAACCTATATCGAAACGATCTAAGTTCATCACTTTTGAAAAAGCTGCTGCAAAATCGTGCACAAATTTTTCATTGGAATCGGCACATGCATAGGCTTCTGCCAAGGCACGCAATTGAGAATTCGATCCAAAAATTAAATCGGCACGGGTAGCAGTCCATTTGATATCGCCTGTTGTACGATCGCGACCAACAAATTCATTTTGAGAGGCGGATGAGGCTTCCCATTTGGTGCTCATATCTAATAAGTTCACAAAGAAATCGTTGCTTAGTGTTTCCATATTTTTGGTAAACACGCCGTGTTGCGCACCGTAGGCATTGGCACCCAATACACGCATACCTGCAACTAAAACAGACATTTCGGTTGCGTTTAGGGTTAATAATTGCGCTTTATCTAATAACAATTCCTCTGCCGGAATAACTTCTCCAGCTGCAATAAAATTGCGGAAACCATCTGCTTTAGGCTCTAAGTAGGCTACAGATTCTACATCGGTTTGTTCTTGGCTAGCATCGGTGCGACCAGGTGTAAATGGTACAGTTATAGTGTGTCTGGCTTTTTTAGCCGCTGCTTCTACCGCTGCACAACCGCCCAAAACGATTAAATCAGCCACGGAAACTTGTTTGCCCCCAGCAGCTTGGCTATTAAATGCTTTTTGAATGTTTTCTAAAGCACTCAATACGCTTGCCAATTTAGCCGGCTGATTGACTTCCCATGTATTTTGAGGAGCTAAACGAATACGAGCACCATTGGCACCGCCACGTTTATCAGAGCCACGGAAAGTAGAGGCAGATGCCCAAGCGGTACTTACCAATTGAGCAATACTTAAACCCGAGTTTAAAATTTGCGTTTTAAGGCTAGCAATATCTTGCGCATCAATTAATTTATAATCAACTGTAGGAATGGGGTCTTGCCAAATTAAGGTTTCGGTTGGAACCTCTTTGCCCAAATAACGAGCAATTGGGCCCATATCGCGGTGGGTTAATTTAAACCATGCTTTCGCAAAAGCATCGGCAAATTCTGCAGGGTTTCGGTGGAAACGTTTGGAGATTTTCTCATAAGCCGGGTCCATTCTCAAAGCCATATCAGCAGTGGTCATCATGGGCGCATGCTTTTTAGAAGCATCGTGTGCATCGGGTACAGTTACACCCGCACCACCTTTTGGCTTCCATTGTTGGGCTCCGGCAGGACTTTTTGTCAACTCCCACTCGTAACCAAACAAAGTATCGTAATAACTATTATCCCACTCAATTGGCGTTGGGGTCCAAGCGCCTTCTATACCGCTGGTAGTAGTGTGAACTCCTTTACCTGTACCGAAACTATTTATCCAACCAAAACCTTGTGTTTCAATGGGTGCACCTTCTGGCTCGGGACCAACTAGGGCTGGATCTCCAGCACCGTGGGCTTTACCAAAAGTGTGTCCACCAGCTACAAGGGCAACGGTTTCTTCGTCGTTCATGGCCATACGGGCAAAGGTTTCACGAATATCTCTGGCAGAGGCCAAAGGATCTGGATTGCCATTAGGGCCTTCCGGATTTACATATATCAATCCCATTTGAACGGCACCCAATGGGTTTTGCAATTGGCGATCGCCAGTATAGCGTTTATCGTCCAGCCATTGTGATTCAGGTCCCCAATACACATCTCCTTCGGGTTCCCATACATCTTCGCGGCCACCGGCAAAACCAAAGGTTTCAAATCCCATCGATTCTAAAGCGCAGTTTCCTGTCAATATCATTAAATCGGCCCAAGAAATTTTACGGCCATATTTTTGTTTAATTGGCCAAAGCAAGCGGCGGGCTTTATCTAAGTTGCCGTTATCGGGCCAGCTGTTTAAGGGTGCAAAACGGAGCGTTCCGGCACCTGCACCACCACGACCATCGGTTACCCGATAGGTACCTGCACTGTGCCAAGCCATGCGAATAAAGAATGGACCGTAATGGCCATAATCTGCCGGCCACCAATCTTGCGAATCGGTCATTAAGGCAAAAAGATCTTTTTTAAGTGCATCTAGATCTAAACTCTTAAACTCTTTGGCATAATTGAAGCTTTCGCCGTAAGGGTTAATTAAAGGTGAGTTCTGATTTAAAATTTTCAGGTTTAGTTGCTTAGGCCACCAATTTGCATTGGAAAGTGCGCCTGCTGTGGTGTGACGAGGGGCACTCTCACCGTACCCAAATGGGCATTTTGCTTCTGTATTGTTTTCCATATTTTATTAAAAGTTGTATCCGTTGTTTGGCTCAAATTTAGCACAAAATCTGTAGAAAATTGTATGCAAATGGGTGTAATTCATTATTTGAAAAAGGGATGACACAGCGATGTGTTTTGGCCCGTGACCCTCTTAATTAAATTGAAAAAATAGCGGTAAAACAAAGCTGACTAAAGCGGCTCAAAGTGCATTTGTCAGAATAAAAAATTATTTGTGTCTGAACCAGCAATCGGTTCGATCGGTTTCATACTGTTTAAAAACCGTATTTACTGGTGCACCGTGGATGATTTGCTGATTGAACTTTGTGCGTACTAAATAATTGAATGCACCCATGTCGCCAGTGTATGCGGTTTTGTTATCGCGATTAGCCTGTTGGTGAATGGCACAAAGTTGTTGTAAAAAATCAAAAAACAAGGAAGCAGAACCTCCAATAATTCCACAGTTCAGCAAGGTCTCCTTTCCAAAAGCACGTTCATAAGCCGTATAGTCGGGTATGTTTTTCCGTAAATGTTCAGCATGAGCAATCATCCACTCGTTGTTCAGCAATTTGGGTTCGTCGCCACAAAAAAGAGCATTGGGATTTTCACTAAAATGCGGATCGGTAAATGGGTTGTTTACGAGCACCACATCGCTAATATCGGTACTAAAAATTCCCTTGATGTGTTGAATATGCTCTTGTAAAAAATCCCGGTAAACAAAATAACGAAATACATTGGGATTGAATTGGGGATTGTAAGCGATTTTGATGAACGAAATATTTTCATTTCCGAACGATTTACACGTGGCTTCGGAGAAATTAGTATGAAAAATAAGGCCTTGTAAATTAGCTGCTTTAATGGATTCCGCCCAATCTTTAACCAATTCGTAAGAGTCGTGGGCAAGTGTGGTGTTGCGGTTCACATCGTGCACACCCGTAATGTGACAGGCCATTACCAAATTAGTATTTGGCGGAAAAAGAGGCCATTCAACAGCCATGTTTAAGCGTTGATTAAATTATTTTTTTTGATTGTTGCACAAATACTATTCGGAATATTCCGGTGATAGACATAGGTGCGCAAGTCTAATTTTTTTACACGAAACAGGTTGGTGGCTTGTTCGTAAAAATCGGCATCGGCTGCAAAGCCCGTTTTAAAATCAATACTGGTAAATACTTTTTTCCGTCCGAATAAGGTTCCAAACAAGGTAACTTCATCTAAGTGAATGAGTTTACTTAAGTCGTTTTTATCGGGCACATAATAATCGTTGTCGGTATCCACTATGGTTTCTGAAGTTGAGCAAATTAAATCCAAGTCCTTTATTTCCCGTAAGCAACTGCTCAAATGGTTCGGTTTATATTCGTCGTCGCTATCAATAATGGTAATATATTCACCCAAACTATATAAAACACCGCGATTGATTGATTCAGATTGACCGCGATTGCTGTGTCGGATATAGCTGATTTTGTCTTCGTTGTTTTCTACATACTCCAGCAAAGATTCCCGGTTATTTTCGGTGCTGCCATCGTCAATAATAATAAGCTCAAAATCTTGGAAATCTTGTTTTAAGACCGAATCAATTGCTCTTTTCGTATACGAAAAATGTATATTAAAAACAGTCATTAATACCGATACTTTGATTGGATTTAGCATATTTTTGGTGGGTGCGTGTAATTTCGTGCAAAGTTAAAATTTTCTTTCTAGAAATTTTCCATTAACCAAAATAAGATCTGAACTGGTGCTTGTTTGGGTATAAATAGAGCATTAAACCGTTCTATACGCTTTATTTGCTTATGTTAAATACGACAACAGTACGCTATTTTCGACTCAACTACCTGCAAAAGGAGTTCCAAAAATACCTACGGCCAACTCAGCCCAGATTAACAAGAATAGAATTAAAATTAGCCCAATTATAAGAATTCGATATTTTATATTTTTTGTTGCCTTTAAGACTTGCTTAATACCAAAACTCAAGGAAAGAATAAGAATACCCATAACAATGAAGTCAAAAAAACTCCAATTGACTTCATTTGAAACAAACATACCTATTAAGGGTAACAGCAACAATAATAAGGGGGAGAAAACACCCCATTTTGTATTCATCATAGTATCTATTTTTTTACACCTATTTCTTAAATTCTAATATATCCGAAGGCTGGCAATCTAGGACTTCACACAATGTAGCTAATGTTGAAAATCGAATTGCTTTTGCTTTACCGGTCTTTAATATTGAAAGATTAGACAGGGATATCCCTACTTTCTCGGATAATTCATTTAATGACATTTTTCTTTGTGCCATTACCACGTCAAGATTCACAATAATTTCCATAAATTATATGGTTAACTCGTTTTCGGATTTATATCCAATGGCATTGATTAGGAGTTTCTGTAAAATGTATGCAAATACTCCAACAGAAAAGGGGCCTACAATTAAAATGAGATTAATTAGGACGACTCCCGGAGCATCATCTCGTTCGGCAACATTGAAAATAAATGGCGAACCAATTAAATACGTTAAACTTATTAGAAATGAACATACTTTTATAATTCGTAAAGAATTAACTGAGGAGTCAGTTAATGATAAATTCTTAACAATATTATTTAATAAATTAAAAGCTTGATAAAAAATATATAGTAACGGAATAGTTGAAATAACTACACCAATCAATATTGGACGGTAATAATCTAAAGAATCCGATTGGGTAATTTGATAAAGTAAGAATCCACAGAGAACCAAGACTCCTGTACTTAAAACCAAGAGAATTAACTTTAAGAACAGGGTTGAGCTCCTTTCAAGTGCCTTAGAATTTTGAGTATTCATTATTGACTTTCATTAAAATTTAATGACAAAGGTAATAAATTTATTGAAAAACAATAAATATTGCATGAATAACAATTTATTCTTGTTAGATTGTATTTTTTGAATGCAAAAAGGGTTACACTTTTACAGCATAACCCTTTTTTATAATGGCTTAAAACAAAATTAGGTATTACTTAACTTCGGTTTTTTCGAATTGGTTCATTGCAACAACTTTGCCATTTTTAAATTGGAAACCTTCCATCCAGTAGCCTTTAACCGATTTACCATCCGGAGTTTCTACATCTGCTTTATCCCAAAGCAATACCCACTCTTCGCCACTTTCAGAAACTACAGGTATGCTAACCTGTACATCGTAATTTTTGATGTTAATTTGAGAATATTGTTTTTTCATCAAATCTAAAACAGCTGGCTTGCCTTTTAAAGTGCTGCCGTCGCCTAAATAAAACACCACAGTATCTGCAAGAAAAGTAGCTGCTTCATCAAAATTTTTGGCAATTATGGCTTTGTGCATTTGCTCTACCAACAAGGCATTTTTTGAATCACCAATCTTAAAATTATCGGCATAACTAGGTTTGTACAAATGTTCAACAGTTGCTTTTTCTTCGGTTTTTGGATTGCTACATGCAGCTAAAAGCAATGCAGCGCTAATAAAAAGGAAATTTTTCATGGTTTAATTTGGTTTGTTTTTGTGTAGTTAAAATTAGTATTAATACTTTTATTTTGCAAGTAATAATTTGCGTTTGTTACAAAAATCAAACGTCAAAGTTGGAGACCTGAAAAAGTAGAAAGCAAGCATTTTAAAGCTCTTGGTGCTGTTTTCGCAAATAATAGTACCTTTGATGATATGAAAAAAGCTGATTTTAGATCTACTTGCGCCATTGCACGAACACTTGATTTAGTGGGCGATACGTGGTCTTTATTGATTTTACGCGATATGCTTTTTCATCAAAAATCAACCTTTAAAGAGTTTTCAGAATCGAAGGAAAAAATAGCCACTAACGTGCTTACTCAGCGGCTAAGCTATCTTACAAATTGCGGCTTCATCACTAAAATACAATTAAAGGGCACTAAAAAAAGTACCATCTATGTAGCCACACAGCAGGGGCTGAACATGCTGCCCATCTTGGTAGAATTGTATCAATTCTCAATAAATAGCATCTCTGAGGAAGTCTTAAACGATTCTCAGTTAGCGTACAAGGTTACCATTCTTAAAAACCCCGAAGCATTTATTGAATCTAAGAGAAAGGCATATGCTGTTTTTATAAAGCAGTTTGAAAAAGATTCGGCAAACATGCTTAGCGGAGATAGCGCAAGCCAATTAGCCTAATTCTCGAGTAGACAAAGAAAAAGCCATCATTTCTGATGGCTTGTCCAGTTTGGCTCCCCTTACCGGCGAAAGATGCAACTATAATGCGATGATTGAATATGTGACAATCAGGAAATTGAAGGGTTGAACTTCCTACAATTTTAAAAGAAGGACTTAATTACATCTCTGAAAATCAAGAAGAGAAATACAAGTACGCCCACGATAACTTCATTTCGGTACTTTTTAAGGAATTGAACTAGCTTATCCATAAAACATAAAAAGGTTGCACTACAAAAGTATAACCTTTTTATCATTTTTGCTCCCCTTTTCGACGAAAGATGCAGCTATAATGCGATGATTGAGTATGTGACTATCAGGAAATTAAAGTGTTGAACTTCGTGAAAATTTTACAAAAAGTGATTTTTAGCGTTACTTATTCTCCTCAATAATTTTTTTCAATTCTTCCGGTATCTCCATACTTTTAAGGGGTGGCACATTTGCTCCGCCGGTATTTCCAACTGGAATTTCGCCAACGAAAGATTTTACACCACCCACTAAAAGGCGGGGAAGTTGACCAATAATTTCCCTTACATCTTTTATTTTGATACCAAAGAGTAACATTTTCCAATGAACCAGCGTGTGATGATATGGATAAGGTTGGCCAAGGATATGGGCACGCTCAAGATGATACCAGCTTGACCTGAAATCGTTCACTTTGAAATATCTACCCGCAATTTCTAACTCTTTAATAAAAAAAGGGGTTAGCCTATCAGGCATTGTTGTGTGTATTTTCATACCGGTTTCTTTTAATGCAAAAAAGGTTACACTATAAAAGTATAACCTTTTTATCATTATTGCTCCTGAGGCTGGGCTCGAACCAGCGACCCTCTGATTAACAGTCAGATGCTCTAACCGGCTGAGCTACTCAGGAATTTCCGGTTATTGAAGGTTTTAAAACCTTCGTCCCAAACGGGATTGCAATATTCGGGATTTTAAATTATTTAAACAATATTTGCATGTAAAAAAATTCAAAAAAATATGAGTCTTGTAGTTACCGGCACCGTTGCCTTTGATGCCATTGAAACTCCCTTCGGCAAAACAGATAAAATTGTAGGCGGAGCAGCCACCTACGCCTGTTTAGCCGCCTCTTACTTTTACAAAAATGTAAAAATGGTAGGTGTGGTTGGCGATGATTTTCCCAAAGAAGATATTCAATCTTTCGAAGACCATGGCATTAGCACCGAAGGGCTGCAGGTAAAAGCCGGCGAAAAATCGTTTTTTTGGTCGGGCAAATACCACAACGACATGAATAGTCGCGATACCCTAATCACCGATTTAAACGTATTGGCTGATTTTGACCCTATTTTACCCGAGAGCTACCAAGATTGCGAATTTTTACTACTCGGCAACCTAAGTCCGCAAGTACAACAAACCACCATAAAACGCCTTAAAAACCGCCCCAAATTAATAGTGCTCGACACCATGAACTTTTGGATGGATATTGCCTTAGATGAGCTATTGGCTACCTTAAAACTGGTAGACGTTTTGACCATTAACGATGCCGAAGCCCGTCAGCTTTCTGGCGAATACTCCCTGGTAAAAGCTGCCGAAAAAATATTACAAATGGGCCCAAGCTACCTCATTATTAAAAAAGGAGAGCATGGCGCTTTGTTATTCCACGAGAATCAAGTATTCTCGGCCCCTGCCCTACCGCTAGCCGAAGTATTCGATCCTACCGGAGCCGGCGATACCTTTGCTGGTGGATTTATTGGCTATTTGGCTAAAGTAGGCACCATCAATTTCAACAACATGAAAAATGCCATCATTTATGGTTCGGCCTTGGCCTCTTTTTGTGTAGAAAAATTTGGAACAGAACGCATCAAAAACCTAAGCGAAGACGAAATTTCGGCCCGAGTGAAAGAATTTGTAAGCCTAACTAGCTTTACTATATAAGCAAACCTATCACACTAAATTTCTCAAATACCTGCCGACTGTGGGGAGCATCTTTTAACTCATCGGTTAAATCTTGCCCGGCCCAATGCTCGTAATGTTTCCCTTTGCGCCAAAGTTTGCTGGTACTTACATCGTAAATGCGGCCCTCAAACGCTACCCAAATTTCGGGCTTATCTTGGCCATTGCGTAGCGCTAGCTGGCTTTTGGTATAGCTTGGGAGCACACTCATGCGGCACGTTTTTTAAAAATTTCGTAAAAAATAGTGGTTAAGAGCAAGAGCGCTAAAGAATAAAAATGATCTTCGAAAGGTATGGTACCCACCCGAAAGCCACAATTTTCGGCATCGTTATAAAGTACCACAGGCAAACTGGTAAGCAAGCCATTTACCAAATAAAACGGTAATAAGGATATAAAATAAGCCAAGTAAAACCGACCGAGCCATTTGGGTTGCAACCACAACATGCCTAAACTCAACAAAAAACATAAACTAAAGGTGATTACCGTATATAAGGCATGGCCGTAAAATACATGCATCACTATGCTTAAACAGAAAAGTAAAAAGGTGATAGCTTTGGCAAATGGAGCTAAAAAATCCGTTTTAACGTAGTAATTTAAACACTCGTAAATAAATATACAGGCAAAGGGAACAGTTAAAAAGAATAAAATCTCCTCCAATGGTAAACCCTGAAAATCAATACCCAACACATAGGTTGGATTGAACGACCAAACACCGTATTTGGTAAAAACTACATCCCAAAGCAAAAAAACCACGCCACTTAAGGCAATGGCCGGAAATAAATGGCGCCAATATTGTACAAACCGCACTTTCTTATCGAACGATAGGGCAATGGGAAATAAAATGGTTAGAAAATTGAGAAGTAAATAGGTTCCTTGCATCGCTGTAACTTAAGCAAATTTCTTAAAAAGTTGTTTTTCGACCTCGGTACAGCGCTTGCTATCTAACATAAACTGGGCAATACTTTTTACAAATAGCGCATCGGCAGTACCGAAATTCTGCGTATCATATAGTTTTACAAGCACCTGCCTATCTTCGGCTAACTGCTTACTATAGCCCAAAAAAGATGGGGTATAGTGTTGAATAGAAAACCGCATGAACCGAATTTCTAGATTCATTGGTGCACCTGCTACGGCCTTATTCATGGTTTTAGTGGCTAGTTGTAGGTATTTTAATTTTGAATAGGGATTCCAATGATGCTTGGATTTTAAAGCCTGCAAGGTTCCCACATAACCCAAT
>Ga0209107_10000268_pt1 | contig 31806 bp, 20 predicted proteins | sample LakErihyJuly2011_2_FD_187460 | JGI IMG/M metagenome (GOLD analysis project Ga0209107, IMG submission 187460) | Freshwater microbial communities from dead zone in Lake Erie, Canada - CCB hypolimnion July 2011 (SPAdes) (version 2) | ecosystem: Environmental > Aquatic > Freshwater > Lentic >...
GCAGGAGTGGAAGGCCTTCTGGTTCCTATTGGAGCACGCTGGCGTCTGGAAATGGGAGCCGACTTATGCCCCTGAAGACGGTCTCTCATGCGATGAGCATCAGTGGTCGTTGATGGTATCCAAAGATGGAAGATTTATCAGCACGTGCGGCAACGAAGCCTATCCCGGAACCCAGGAGAAACATTACGAGGAAGGGTCGCCCTATGACGTGCTCCGCACCGCTGTAGAAATACTCACATGCAGGCATTACGATTCAAGCATGCTCTCGGATGAAGCGCTAACGAGCATACCCCATTCCTTTGATTTCACCCTTTGGTCCGATGCCTACGAAAACCTTGGGGTCAATATCCGATGGCGAAAGAATGGGCCGGGACTTCAGTGGCAACACGTGTCCAACCATGAAGATGAATGGGTGGAACTGCCCTCTCCGTCCCGACTCAACTGGAAAGCATTCTGCTTCCTAATGGAGCTGGCGAAGGTCGAGAAATGGGATGCCGAGTATGCTAGTTTCACCACGGCGCATACCGGCTGGTCGTTTAAGGCCTACATCAACAGCCAGACGATCAAGTCCGCTGGCGGTGACACCTATCCGAATTCGGAGGAAGGAGCAGGTTACCTCCCAGGATCCCCCTTCGACATCCTGCTCACATCGCTAAGCCTTCTCGTAGGCAAAGATATCCTCGGAATGCGTCACTGAAGAAAACCTTGGTAATTCGGGTTAATCAACTGCCACACCAAAAAGCAGCCTGACCCGCCTCAGCTAAGATCCAAACACTTCACGGCGGTGCCAGGCGAGGTGGGCTGGTTCGGGGCGGAGGGTGGCTTGGGGGTTGAAGGAGGGGGATCACACGGGGTCAGACCCCAATGTTGTAGCCTGGCCCCATTATTGGGGCCTGACCCCGTTGACTGGGGGAATAGGAACGGAAGCGTAGGTTCAACTGAGCGTCCTTATGAATTAGCCCATCCATGCCAACCAAACCGGCCTCGACCAGGTCCAGAATCGCCAGCACCAGCAAAGGCTTGTTCGGCGCCATCCCCTTCCGGTCTTTGGCGACCTTCAGGTTCAACAACCCGCGCAAGTTCAAGTCAGTCAAAATAAGATCAACTACGTCTGGTCCACTTACGCTTGGGAGGGAGAAGGTCTTCTGGCCCAGTGGACGTATTAGCGTCCAACTCATCAGACACATCGAGAGACTCGCCGCAGTCTGTGAAGAATTCCCAAATATTGGTATCCTTTCGCTTAACCTTTTTGAGGTTCTCAGGGATACTGCGGAATTCTCGGTATGAAGAGCAGGAGAACCTGGCGTCGCAATTACGGCATACGTCTGTTCCAAACTGTCTGGTCTTTCCGCCCTCGGTATCTTTTCTTTTTAGGTCACCCACACTCTTAGGCTTAAAATCGCCATCTTGGATACGATCCACAATTTCTCCAAACTTCGTGATAGTATCTGTGATAGAATCTTCATTCAGCGGAATATCTACGAACGGGTCCATTGACTTCAGCATATCGATGAACTGCTTGAAGGGCGCGGTGTTAAATTTACGCTTTAAGTTATCAGCCGGCGCCGTAGCAATCACAGCCGCCTTCTTTACTTTTACACCCTTCAGGCCGCCCAGAATATGGGCGTAAACGTTAAGCTGCATCGCAAACTTCAACTTATTTTTTTCAACATAGTCGCGAGGCATCGTCTTGATGTCGTAAATACTCATTCCAGAATCCTCCTTAACGATATCCACGACACCCTCGATCGTAAAAGTCCTACCCTTGGGCGTACTGCACTCCGGCAGCGAAAGCTTGACCTCAGTTTCGGTAATTTTCTCAGCAAGAAGATGCATGGTGTGCCAATAAGCCAAGGCCTGCCTTTCAGCAGCTATGACGACATTTTGGTTAACACGCTGCCCTGTCTCCGCCTGCATAAGCTTGAGGTTCTCCTTAAGCCTCAGCTTGATGAAATCTTCAATGTCCTTTGTATTCATTTGGAATCGCGAAGAGAGATGATGTGATTGTGCAGATCTTCCAGGGTCTTATGTACCAGACTTCCGAAGAACATCGTCTGGGTATGAGCTGGCGAAAAACCATGGCGCCTGAAAAACATATATTGGCGCGGACAACGTTCATACGCCATATAGTCGGAAGTGAAAGAATAGGCCCTAGGAAGGGGTTTCTCCGGCCGATGCTTAAAGTCGAACTTCTTGACGTTCAGCTCAGCAAGAGTGGGCAAGGTCTCGACCAGTTCGTCGAATTCCTCCATCCGCGCCCGATTGATATTACAGACAATCAGAAGCTCCTGGGCTCGAGATAGAGCGACGTAGTACTTACGCATCGAATCGAAGCCATCAATGCGATCCAAGGGTTCCGAAGTAGACTTATCGACCAGAGTCCTGATCAATCCCTCCACCTTTGAGGGTTGACGCTTGGGCTGCCCAACATTGCCAACCACAACGACAGGGAATTCGAGACCCTTGGACTGGTGAATGGTAAGGAAAGGGATACGGCCCAGAGGGAAGGCAGTCTCTTCATCCTCAATCTCTGCCTCGCCTTCATCTAGGCGGTATAAAGAGTAAAGGTATCCGTTGAAGAACGATGAGGCGCCGTCAGCTAGCATTTTTCCGGAGATCACTGGTCCGCGCTCATCGGCGAATCGTGCGAGCTGGGAGGTGATCTTCGATAGATTGTAAAGAGGGCCTTCGTCTTCACCGCTTTCACCGATGGCAATCCGTTCCGAAAGACAGCTGAATCCGCAAAGTTGATAGAAAAGATCGAGGAACCCCCAATCTGTTGCGGTCGCACGTTTTACCAATGCGGCAACATATACCTCATCACGTCCCTTAAGATACTTTATGATCGCGGAGAAAGAGGCATCAGACAACGACGCCCTATCAGCAAGCATCTCGGCTTCTTGAACCTTAATTTTACCGGCGTAATCAACGTTGGCATCCAAGAGGACCTTGGTGAGCTTCTGATAATCACTGACGCAAGTCGCAGCCTGTGAGTTCCTCAAGGCGACATATCCAGCCAGAGCCTTATCACCTGCGATTGCCTCATCTGCGGCAGTAAGAGCGACCAAGAACCAAGGATTGTACTCTCTGTGTCTATTAATCTTACCGAAGTCAGTGCCCATTATCCTGGCAAGCAGGCCATAGACGAGTATAGGCTCTTCCTGTTTAAGGAATGATCCAGCTCTCGGAGCATAAACCTCGAGGCCTTTTTCAGCCAAAGCCGCGATCATCTGTTGCACCGGCTTAGAGCTAAGAGAGGGATACAAAAATGCGATCTGGTTGGCGTTAGTCACGGCGCCCGAATCTATGATCTTCCTGATCTTGTCGGCCACTTCGTCAGCGATATCGGAACTATCGATCGCTTCGGTTTTGAATACGGCATTCCCCTCTTCCTTTCGGCCAGCCTTCACCTTCTTTTCCTCAATCCTGTGCGAGCCCTTTTTGCCGTCAGACCAGTCATGCTGGGAAATGAAATTAGTATAGAAATCAACAATGGGTCGTCTAGAGCGGTAATTGATGTCCAGAGGAATCGACTTAACAGACTTAGTACCGAGCCCTTCCTTCACTCGGAGCTTAAACTGGACGAAGTTCTCCACCGTTGCACCACGGAAGCGGTATAAAGCCTGATCGTCATCACCGACCACACATAGATTTCCTTTGGCTCGGGCTAATTCGAAATAAATAGCCTCCTGAACAGAGTTGGTATCCTGATACTCGTCGACGATGACATACTCAAAAGCAGTGTCACCTTCACCGTATGCCTTCAGTGCATTCAAAGCAGCCGTTTGCATGTGAGAGAAGTCAGTCATTCCGCGATCAGCCAAACCCTTTACATAATCAGCGTAAAGTAACGCGACTCTTCGCAGAGGCTCGTCCTTCTTGCGCTTGGCTGCCTTAAGCAGGACCTCGGGAGCTATCATTTCCTCACCAAACCTAGAGAACATAGAGATGAGCAGTTTCGAGGACTCATGGGTGGAGTTCGAGTTGGCTTTTTGGGGCGTATTGAAAACGGAGTTAATCAGCACCTTCGTCCCATCATCCAGACCCAGCTTTACTATTCTCTGTTTCAAGCCGTTGTTAACTGAGAAATGCTGCTCGACGGCATCCAGAACCTTGGGCGCAACGCTCCGAGACTGATCGCCTGCGAAACGACGGTCTGTCAGGATACGCTGGCACAATGAATGCGTCGTACCGACGAACATCGGGGTCGTATCATAAAGTTTCCCCGTGTGCCTGGATGCTGCAGAGAGGTATGCACGAAGACCGTCTTGAAGCTGACGGGCAGCCTTTTCCGTAAAGGTACTGAGAAAGATCTTCTCGGGTTTAACGCCATGAAAAACCATCAGATTTACCGTTCGCCAAAGCAGCACCCGAGTCTTTCCAGAGCCAGGTCCAGCCATCAGGAACAAAGGGCCAGCGAAATGCTTGATCGCGGCTAACTGGTTTTCATTAGGATGAAAACCGTGTTCATCCATCAGCTTCTCGATAGTGACTTTCATAGCAGAAACAAGTTACTCCCTTGCCCCCTTGCTCTTGTTGCAAGTCTCGCAAAGAAGCTGCGCGTTCTCCAGAATGGTCAGCCCCCCCTTAGAATAAGGCTTGATGTGATCTACCTGCCCCGTTTCGGCGGTGATCTTGCAGTTACACTTCTTGCACTGCCCTTCCTGCAAGCGAACCAGAATGCCGCGTTCGAGGTTCGTGAACCTACGCTTAGGGTCGATGGGAGTAAGGCCCAGCTGGATAAACTGAGCTGTATAAAAATCCCTTCGCCATTCCAGATGCTCCGTCAGGTCAGAGCGGGCCGTTTCTGACAGCTTATTGAGAACAGGATGCCGCAGGGGGTCACCAGACTTAAGGTCATCGTTCTTCTTTCTCTTCTTTTCAATATCCCAAAGTAAATCGCCGATAGCTTTATGCTTATCGCTCAACGAGTAGTCCGCCATGAGTGCGACGATTGAAGTAACCACGCTCAAGATGCTAAATTTCTTGAAATACTCGCCGGAGTCCTTAAGCGACTTAGCCAGATAATCCAACGCTTTCTTCACGGCAGCCACTTGCTGCGTAGTCTCAGTGATGTCCTTGTTAGCCAAATAGGTCTTCCTGATCGCAGCATCGGCAATCTTAGGCCGGCCTGGCGAATAAACGAGATGCAGGATCTTGGCTACTGCGTCTTCATAGCCATACCGATTCTCACTGATAGACGAGTGGCTCCCGTATAGTTTGTGATTGGCCAGTTTTGCCACTATAATTGGGAAGTTCCCTGGTAGTGCTCTGCGCTTTTCGGCAGGATTAAGAGGGGTACCCATCTGCAGCCTAAGGAAGAGATCGCGAATAACCTCATCCGACCAGCGTTCGCCTGAAAGGATCATGACATGCAGATCGAAATCATTGATACGACGTCGAATCGGATGTGGCAGTTTGCTAAAAAGTTTTCCCTTAAACTCGCCTGACTTAAGCTTGAAACCATCTTTGCGGAATTCGCTGATTGCCCTTAGTCGCTGCTGGCCATCAACGACCTCATAGATGTCGTCAGCTCCTTTCCTCACGGTGCGGAAATAGAGTTTGGGCAAATCAAGGCCATTGACGACAGAATCAATAAGCTTTGCCTGCTGCGGCCCCTTCCATCTAGAGCCGGTCTGGTAATCAGGATTCAAAATCAGTTCCTTGGCATCGATCATGTCGCATGCGCTGTGAACCGAAAACGTCTCCAGTTTCTTCCCATCACCCAGCTCAATCTTGAATGCTTTGCTCATATTCCTAATATAAATACCTGTAGTAGCGACAGATCAAGATCTTTACCCCCTTAAAAGATTTTCGCCTTAAGTTAGGCGCCCACTACGCACGTTTTATTTACCTAAATACCCAGACGAACTGGCATATCAGTTAGTGGCTATGAAGTTTAGAGAACATAAGAGCCCTATGCTATATCTAGCACTCAATCTTGACATAATAATCAATTATAAATGCTTGAGCGTCCAGTGCCCCGAACAGCCCAATAAAATATAGGGGAGCCAGTCAGGTAGCCGTACCTAGTCGATTCCTAGGGGAAGACGAAAGAGCCCCAGATAGCCCGTTTCTTGAGCTAAATTGAAGCAAGTCTGACGCTCAATAGACATAAAAATAATATCTTCAAGAGCCCGACGATAATAATTCGCAATCAGCTGTTCATTGATATGTATTTGATTCGTCCTGCATACCCCGCGGGCAAGCCCACGACATACGACCCCTAATCGCATGAATTTTACAGATTCCATCCGGACTTCTTTCCAATCCGAGTATCCTCATGGCTCGATGCTTTACTTCAAGGGTGCCGGGGAACCTTCAGGATCAAAAAACCCGCATTACATCCATTACATACTAAAGGCGATGGAGCGCGGGATGAGCAGCAAGAAAATCACCTGCTTGGTGTTTCCTAAGAAGGGCCCAGCAGCCCAAGTCGCTTGGGCAACGCTAGCAATAAACACTCTGGCGACCAAAGTACTTCCGGAAAAAGTAAAGGAAGCCTCTGACGCCAAGCTTCTTGAACTTAAAGTCGGCGACTTCGTTGCTACTTATCCAGGCGACAAGATTTTCAGTTGGGGAGGAGAGACCTCGGACAACGGAAATAAAGTTCTGACTTTCAAGGTGATTGGAAAGGCGAAAGATCAGGTCGGCCTACCGGTGAGCACATTCTCCCCATTGCGAATCAAGAAGTACCCAGGAACTAAGCCGCCGCAAAAACTAGTAGGAAAGCTCGGTGAACTTAAAGAAACCCCGCCCAGTTCTGGTATGGATATCCTTATGCCGCTTAAAACCTACGGCAACAAAGGTCTGATTGGCGTATGCGCATGCCTAATCTCGGACAAGAGCAGCATTTCTGATTTTCTATCGAACACACAGTTAGGCCTGAACCCAAATGGGCCGTTCACGACCATCGGAGAAAGTATCGTCGAGAAGGACGTACAAGACGCCTCCCCTGAACAGTGCACGTGTCTCCACTCGACAGACCTAGACAATGCGCTGGAGACGCTCAGGACAGCCGGGAATCTGCCGCTAGGCCAGCAGACGCCCCTCATCATCGACGGATTGTCACTCATAAGGGATATCACATACATCAACAAACTCAGATTCACGGACGACAACGTGCAACGCCCGATAGTTGTGGTGGCTGAATACTCGGAGCGATCGCATATCGAACGACTATCCGAAGACTTCGATTTCTGGGAACTACACAATACCGAGATTCAATACGAATGAGCATATTCAGCGAAATCGAGAACCTCAGCAAGAGGTACTGGAGCCACGAACACAAACGATTGAGAGTCGGAGATGAATCTTTCGATAAACTGGCGAACAATTTCCAACAGATTGCCGAATTAATCCGTCAGAGCGAACAAGAAGCCTCGAAGATCGCGCTAAAGGAACTTTGGTATGCTGCCCTTTTGATTCAGCAGGCACTGGGTCGCGACACCGAGCAGCTCACCGATGCTACGACTCAGGTAACAAAACGGGTCGAGCGTCTTATATTGATGAACAATCATCATTTCGGCGAGGCCCTAGATCCTATAAACAACCAGATTTCGCTCATAAAGATGCTGTGCGCGAACCCCAATGTAGGAATCTACAAGGGAGCGCTCATAGGAAGAATGATTAGCGAGAACAACGACGCACTCATCATAGCAAAGCACCCTGACATGGCCAAGGGACTCAGGAGTATCCGTGACGAATACGGAGCTGAGGCTCAAATCATCTCGTTGGACGACCTGCCGGAGACGAGCTCGAAAACAGTTGCGATACTACCCTGCTGGCCTGGCCATAAATCAATGGACAAGCTCGTGAGGGCATCGCTCGTTGATAAGTATCTTATCGTGGGTTACGATATCGAGCTCGCATGGGCGGAAAGCTACTTCAACAGGGTCCATAACTTTCCATCCAGCAACATAGTGTCAGCCGAAGAAAAAAAACGGCTTTACCCAAAGATTTCTGAAGCTTGGCCTTCTCGTCCGAAAATAGAAATTTCTGTAAAAGCACGTGAAGTGGGACAAATGGTTGAAGACATTGCTAAAACCAGGAAACACCATGCCAACCTCAGGAGCTTATCCCCGGAGGAAAACACCGAGGCAACCTATTGCGATCTTTCGGGCGATTACTACGCCTACCTCACCGAAGGTTTTTCACCCAACGTCCTATTCATCAAGGGAGACACGGTTGCCGTTAAGGAAATTGGGATGAAAGATATGGACGAGGGCCAACTCCTCGTATTCCGTGGGGAAAGCGAGGATGGCGCTGTTCAATCGATAGTCGAAAGCACCTATCCTGAAAGCAAGGAGTTGAGAAGATTCGCGAAAACTTGGGAAAGGGATATCAAGGCGCGATACCCTCGCCCTAGAGACCTATTCAACGCAATTATCGATAGAAAATACAAGATTGCCTACCAAACGACCCTTATCTGGCACGGCGGCTGGCTGAAAATTTCCCCAGAGGAAAAAAACCTCGATATGCTCGCGACCGTCCTAGGGCCTCAATCAGAGACGTCTTTGAACCTTAACAGAATCAAGGAAGCGGCCAAAAGGCTCGGGGAAATGCACGCAGAGGCCGGACAAATAATCTCCAACGCCCTTAAGGCTAAAATCACGGAAGTCAGGGACAGGATCACAGAATCTGGCGCATCCATAAGGGTGCCCAATCTCGGCCAAATCCAAGTGGTTCAAGTCGAGACCATCGACACGAGCGCCCAAACCGTAGCCCGCAACATCACCAACAGACTTTTGAAACAATCATAAACATGGCAAACATCATACCCAACTACTGCGACAGCCAATCCGAAGGCGAAAGAATCGTCTTTCGCGCCCTTAGAGACAACCCCCAAGGCACTGCAGGATGGACAGTAATCCACTCTCAAAACCTAAAGGCTCATGTCGGGGAGCCTGTCTATGCGGCACATGTAAACCTCAGAGAGATAGATTTCATCGTCCTAATCCCTAACCGAGGAATATTCCTGCTAGAAGTCAAAGGAGGAGGAATCGTCGCCCAAGATGGAGAACTTTTCTCCAGAGATGGGAATCAAAGGCTCCACCCAATCGACCCAGTGTCTCAGATCAAGAAAAGTAGGCACGCGTTGATGGAGTACCTAAACCACCACCTTTCTGGAATCGTTGAGTCCGGCGTGGTCTTCGACAGCGCAGTAGTATTTCCGCAGAGCAGCACCCCGATCCTACCGCTACCCGATCTGGATGAGATTCAACTCATCGACAGCGACAAGATGCGAAAACCAGGATTGGTGGAATGTATCGATAAACTCTCAACACGTGTCCTAAAGCCTGGAAGATTCAGCAAGGAAGACATAGAGCGTGTGATCAATCTGCTGAGACCCAGTTACGACCAAATCATGTCTATCGGCACCAGAATAGGTCAAAGCGAAGATGAGATCATCAAGGCAACCGAAGAACAATATACCCAGCTTGATAACGCGGAACTCAACAACGGCCTCATCATAACGGGAGCCGCAGGCACAGGCAAGACGACCCTCGCGTCCGAGCTGTTCCGCAGGAGTGTGAACATGAAGCGGAAGACCGCGTTTTTCTGCTACAATAAGCTACTTGGAAACAAACTGGCACGTGACCACTTGACATTGACCCTCATTCATCCGGGCAGCAAGGTCGGGACAATACACTCGGCAATGTACGATTGGATATCTAAATCGTCATTCCACAAGGAACTGAAAACAGCAGAGGCTTCGCTGGAACCCAACAGCAGCAGGTTGTTCAGCGAAGTCTACCCTACCATCGCAATCAAGGCAACGGCCGAACTGGGCATTAAATTTGATCACGTCATCCTAGATGAGGCTCAAGACATCGTCTCGCCAATATACGTTAAACTGCTCAATGCGATTTGCGACAAAGGCCTATCAGAAGGCCACTGGACATTCTTCGGTGACTTTGTCCAGCAAGCCATTTACGGAAACAGCAATCTGGATTCCGCAATCGAGTCGCTCAAATCAGAGACACTCACTCGCCCTGCCGTATCGTCATTATTTGTTAACTGCAGAAACAGTAAGCATATCGCCACAGACACCGCGAAAGTTTCCGGATTTAATCGCGCTCCATCGCGTCCCAAGAACGACGAGGGAACTGAAGTCTCTTTCGGTTATTACAACAAAGCGGCCGACCAGGCCGATGTCGTCAAAGCCGAGATCGGAAAACTTCTAAAGACCGGCTTAAAGTACGGAGATATCGTCGTACTTTCAACACGTCGTCTCAACTCGTCAGGAGTGCTGGGCGCTGATTCAAGCGGATCGTTCGACCTAGTGGACGTAACAGAGAACGAGACCATCAAGCTTCAGCCTAAACAGGTAGCATTCTCTACGGTCCATGCCTTCAAGGGCATGGAGGCAACGGCGGTCATCATCTGTGACATCGAAAGCGTGAATACCGACGAAGCGAGGAGCATCGTTTACGTGGCCATGTCGCGTGCCAAATCGCACCTGGTGGTACTGGCGAACAACAAACTCAGAGACACTATTGTGGAGCTAAGAAACCGTAAGCTCATCTGATATGGATTCCTCATCAAAAGTGCGGGGATTTTACGAAGAATTTATCCGTTCCTACATGATTGGCCCGGGAAAGCTGGAGGACGGAAAATGGGATGTCGAAGAGGTTCTTGACCCAAACATGAAGCCTATGCGCCTGTACGCCTCAGGCATCATATTCCCGAAACAACTTAAGATCGAGAAGGACGAAAGCCTTGAAGCAGCTCAAAGCGGCGCCGTCCAAGAGGAGCACGGGGGTACAACCAAGAAACAAGTCGGCCGTGAGAGCTCCACTGCCGCCCAAGACGACTTCGAGGCGAATCGGGCAAACGACTTCAAGCCCAGCGCTATGGGCATATCATGCGTGATTGCGCCAGCTCCTGGGATGAGCGTCCTTGTCTCCGGGGCGACATATAGCTCGGTCACAATCACCACCCCTGATGGGAGAAACGCAAAGTCATTCAAACGAACTGCATTCGAATGGTCATTTGAGATCACTGAAGCACACTTTAAAAAACTACTCAAAGACAGGACACTCGACGCCCCCGAGCCTGTCATGCTGAAATCGAGTTCAGCTAAGGCATCCCTTCATATCTATCTCCGCGACCCCGGCCAACAGGCCAAGGATCAGGTCGGCTCCGCGATGCTTCTTACTGTCACCCTGCTCAACGATACCACCTCGGACGGCAAGGAACAGGAAGATAATGAAAAGTGCCTATACCAATGCCAGCTTTCCGTCATCTCACCCAAGGATAAGAGATGCATATTGGCATACCCTGAATTCGAGACGCAAACCGACGATGAGTCCAAGAGCCTAAACATGCTCTATCGTGACCAAAGATCATATGCGATGGGACACGGCTGCGCAGCCAACTGGTCCACCCCAGATGACGTCGCTCAATGCGATTCCGTCTGGGCTGAGTCCATGCCCAGATATGAACTCGCGCCAACAGTTCCAACACAGCTCGATGGCGTTCCGCTTAGGATGAAGGAAATCAGCGAAGGAACCTCCGATGAAATAGCCGATATCTGTAAGAAACTATGCCAGAAATACGCCGCATGGATTGATGAGACCGAACTTAAGGCCAAGCTACTCCCCAAGAAGCATCATCTTGCAGCAGAACGCCATATCGCCGAATGTCGCAAAGTATTGAAGCGGATGAACGAGGGCGTATCCCTGCTAAAGGCAGATAGAAAAATTCTGCAGGCATTCCGCTGGGCCAACGAAGCGATGCTTGAGCAGCAAAAAAGGTATAAGATTTCAACCGATTTCAAGCGAGAGTGGGTATGCCTTTCCAATGGCAACACAAAGCTCAGAGAAGAATTCCAGATGCCAGACTTCGCTGCGCTGGATATAAAGATTGGTGAGTGGCGCCCATTTCAGCTCGCATTCATCCTCATGAATATCGCCGGGGCCTCTAGCCAGAGTTCCCCTGATCGTGAGATCGTAGACCTCATCTGGTTCCCAACAGGGGGAGGCAAAACTGAGGCATATCTCGGTCTGGCCGCATTCAGTATATTCCACCGTAAGCTAATCGACCCAAAAGAAACAGGAACAAATACCCTCATGCGGTATACTTTGCGCCTGCTCACGACCCAACAGTTCCTCAGAGCCTCATCATTAATATGCGCTTGCGAGTCAATCAGACGAAAGAATGAAGATGTACTCGGAGAAAACGAAATAAGCATCGGCCTGTGGGTGGGAGGAAGCGTCACGCCAAATTCCTTCAAGGGAGCCAGGACCACCTACAACCAAATCACCCAAGGCAAAGCCACCTCGGAATCCTTCATAATAAACACCTGCCCCTGGTGCGGGGCGCAGATGGGGCGAATCTCAATCCCAGACGGGCCTACCGATGTCAAAGGATACACAAGCAACACCACGAGCTTCAAATTCAACTGCCCTGATGTTAAATGTGACTTCAACAACCGCCTGCCCCTGCAGGTAGTAGACGAAGGATTGTACCAGAAGCCCCCTACCCTTCTCATCGGCACGGTTGATAAATTTGCCAGTCTGGCATGGAACCAAGATTCCTTGTCCATATTTGGATTTGGGAAAAAACAGACGTCCAGTCCTTCGCTCATCATCCAAGACGAACTCCACCTCATCTCGGGCCCCTTGGGTTCGATGGTCGGCCTATTTGAATCCGCGATTGATGCCCTTTGCCTAAAAGACGGCAACCGGCCTAAAATCGTCGCCTCAACTGCGACCATCAGCCGAGCCGAATCACAGATCAAAGGCCTTTATAACCGTGAAGCCGCAATCTTTCCTCCGCAGGGAATAGATATTTCTGACAGTTTCTTCGCCAAGGAGATGCCAGTAACGCCTTCTGAAGATCCGAAGGAAGAAGTAAGAGGCAGGGCCTACGTCGGAATCTTCGGTTCCGCACGAGGTTCTCAGCTCATGACACAGGCAATGCTCACCGCAGGCCTGCTCCAAGCTGCGAAATCCGCCGGAGCAGCCCCTAAGTACGTAGACCCGTACTTCACGATTATTCAATATTACAACAGCTTGCGAGAACTTGGCCAAGCTGCCGCAACCATTGATGCCGAAATCAAAGAACACAGCGCAGATGTGAGATCTCGGCTAGGACTTGTGAAACCTGAAGAAGGCCAACCTGACGCACGTCGCTACATCAACAAGTGTATCGAGCTCGCTAGCTTCATCCCGAGCCACGAGATCAACGACGTCCTCGAGCAGCTATTCAACGGAATCTCAAGTGACGAAAAGTTCCTCGAAGCACGTCGCGTTGCCCTGCCTGACGATAAGCTGCCAGCCGACATCTGTTTTGCGACAAACATGATTCAAGTCGGCCTAGACGTTCCCCGGCTTGGATTGATGACCGTAGTCGGTCAACCGAAGGGTACCGCTGAATATATCCAGACGACAAGTCGTGTCGGTAGAAGCCGAAACGCACCCGGCCTGGTATTCATCACCTACAATCCCAACAAGCCGAGAGACAGATCTCACTACGAACACTTCAAGTCTTACCACCAGTCACTCTACCGGTGGGTCGAACCAACCTGCGTCACACCTTATTCGTTGCCCACGCGCGAGCGGGCTCTTCACGCAATCGTAGTCATTCTTGTCAGGATGTTGCAACATAAGGAAATCACCGACACACCCCCAGCGGAGGTCGCAGACGGGACCCAAAGATTCATCAAGGACTGGGTTCTCCGACGCATCAACGACATCGACCCTTCGGAAGCCAGGCAGACTTCGGAAATGCTCGACGAGATATTCAACAAGTGGTGCAGGCTCGGCTCAAGTGCCTGGGGCTCCATGTCCCAACGCGAATTCGATCCCGAAGCCATGCCTTTGCTCGTCGTATCAGGAAGTAACATTCCTGAGTGCGCAGAACCTCCCTTCATGACCCCGACGTCGATGCGAAATGTCGATGCCACCTCGAAAGCCTTCATAATCTAACATGACTCAAAAAGACCGTATACTGAGGCGCTCTAGCTCAATCAGCCCCTTTGGTGTTGGCGCTATGGTGCCATTCCCAGACAGCGAAGTGCTCATGGCCGCGGCAGTCGACAAGTGGCCCTTACCAAAATTCCGTGATGCTGAAAAATTCGGGCTCGTGGTAAGAGATCACAGGCTTGAAGAACGCCTTAAAGTTTCGCACTTCAGGCTACCTCCAGCAGAAGCTACCCCTGAGCAGCAGTCAGCTGGCTATTACGGAGGCATCCCCTTTGTCAGGTTCCCGGCCTGGCATTATTGTCCCAAGTGCGGCATGATGAAGCGGCTTTCCGGGACTAATGAACGTCCGCCTAAATGCATGGCTCCAAGCGGTTCAACATGCGGTAGAATCACGATGTCAAGACGACCCCAGCTGATTCCTTCCCGATTCGTGGCGGTATGCGAAAAAGGTCATATCCAAGATTTCCCCTACGACCAATGGGTACACCAAGACAGCGAATGCCATGAATCTCAGCTGAGAATCTTCTCCAGCGCATCGTCTGCAACGATGACCGGTGCGATCGTCGAATGCGTTGCCTGTAAAAAGAAGAAAAACCTCATGTCGGCGCTTGGTGGTGGCAATTCCGATGGTGAGACAGCCGCATATCTTAAGTGCCACGCTGGCAAACCCTGGGAAGGCCTAACGGTGAAAGACAGTAACTGCGGGGAGAAGTTAAAGATTATGAATCGTGGTGCCAGTAGCGTCTACTTCCCCGTTGTCATCAGCTCTATCTACATACCCTCAGCCAATCAAGCGCCGGACCCGCTGCACGACTACCTGAAGGAGTACCTATTTTCCTCCGAAGAGGACTGGCAAAGCTGCCTCTCGGAAGATGGGAAAACCCTGATTGATGAAAAACTGCAGGCATGGGCTAATTTCAAAAAGGAACGCGTCCCAGGCTTCGACCTCTCACGTATCATTCGTCTCGCACATGCTTTCCACGGAGGCCTGCAGGATGCTCCCGACGATTGTGGGGAAAACAAAGAGGAGCACTACAGAGCGTACGAGTACGAAGCACTAAAACGCGGAGTGACCTTACCCGACGAGAAAGGGGTTGACGCACTCAGCCTAACCAAGGCTGATCTTGAAAAATACAGGGGCGTTGTTGTCGAAAACTTCACCTCATGCATACTGGTCAATAAACTTCGCGAAACGCGTGCGCTTGTGGGGTTTAGCCGGGGAAGACCGACGGAGGGCAACTGGCAAGACCCATCGGTTCAGCGCGTAGTCCACAGAAAGAACAAGTGGTGCCCTGCGGTCGCATCGCAAGGGGAAGGAATTTTCCTAGAACTCAACTCAAGTAAGCTCAGCAAGTGGGCGGAACAGCCAGCTGTCGTGAATCGCGTCAAATCGCTTAACGCCAGATACAATGCCGCAAGAAAGGCAAAAAACGCCGACATCCCGGAGAAGAACATCACGCCTGAGTACGTCCTGATCCACACGTTGGCCCATGTGTTGATCAATCAGTTCGTGTTCGAGTGCGGCTATGGGAGTTCATCCCTAAGGGAAAGGCTCTACTGCAACCTAACCGATGCTGGAAAGCCCATGCACGGACTACTTATCTACACCGCATCTGGAGACTCGGAAGGGACTCTAGGCGGGCTGGTGAGGCAAGGCCGTGAAGGCTATCTCGAGAGTACGCTCTTTAATGCCATCGAGAAAGCCAAGTGGTGCTCTTCCGACCCCATTTGCATCGAACTTGACGCCCAAGGACCGGACGGTGCCAATCTCGCGGCCTGTCACTCTTGTTGCCTGCTCCCGGAAACCTCCTGCGAGACGGGCAACCGACTGCTAGACCGTGCCCTGCTTATCGGAACCCTCAAGGATCCATCAGTGGGCTTCTTCAACTTCAAAGCCTAAGAATCAGGAAAAGCGGTACTCGCGCTGTTCTCCCAGGAACAGCTGTGGGCGCTTTTTATCCTCAACCTTGAACTGAGGGCCCTTCTCTTGGACGCCCCGATCGCCACGTTTGATCATATGGTCGACGGTGACGTCACCGGATTCGAGCATGGCGTCAAAGTGGAAGGTCGAGGGGCGGGAGGTATGCACCGCGCTGGTGATCCGGAAGGCCTCCCGGCCGCCATTACGGGTCGGCTTGACCTCCAGCCAGAAGGTCTCGGGGTGCTTGCTCAGGAGGCGGCCATGGAGGTGATCAAGCGACCATAGGCATACGGGCTCATCCTTGCCCTTGGTGACATCCCGGAAGGACTCCTGCAAGCGACCATCCTTCACCGTCAATATAAGGCCTTGGGAGTTAGGTGACTTGCCAGAAACGGTACAGTAGAGCTTACGCACCCCTTCCCTTTCGTAGCCGAAGCGGTCCAATATGGTGCTGAAGCTCTTGTGTGGGCTCAGTTCCCAATCTGGCACCTGAGCAAAGAGCCCGGAACGATCGGCCGAACGTCCCTCACGGTGCGCCTTCAATTCAATACCTTGAAAGTCAGGGTTCTTACTGGAGTTGATATCAATACCCAGCGCCGTCTCCACGGCCCTTCCCACCGCTGTGTCGGCATCAACTGCCCCCATGATGTCCTTCTTGGCGATTTCCCTAAGGCGACGAACCAGCTCTTCAGCGGCACCGTTAACCTTGCCAACGATACAATCTAGGAAGCTGGACTCAGCGACCATGTCAGTGACTGGCTCAAGCTGCGTCAGATTGAAGATGAATAGTTTCCCTGACTTTAAAACCAACGCCAAAACGTCATCTGCTGCCGCGTGCTCAGTTAGCCCGTAGATCCAGAGACGAGGATCCCCCTTCTTCGTTACTGGCCTGTAAAGAGAAACCTTGGTGGATACCATCGAGCCATTTAGCACGATTTGACATGGCTTGATGACCTTCGAATCAGGACCCTTAGCCTGGTCGTCGTATCGGTGAAAACCGCGCTCTGAGAAATACCTACGAACGGGTTCCGTGGCATCCATGATGCCCTTCCTTAGACCGGTGGCGGTTACGAAAAGGAAAGCTGACTCGTTGCCGGTGTTATTTAACGCGACGAGATTTGCTACTTCCCTTTCCGCTAGCGGCCTTACGTTCATTCTTGAGAAGCTTAATAAAGTGCTTCCCTAACGCCTTAGCCAGCAAAACAGGAACTGCATTGCCGATCTGGGTATAGCGTGGAACGTCGCGCGTCCAATCATCCTTAGAGGGGTCACCCGCACGACGGCGGCCGCCGGTCGTCCTGGGGCCTTTAAACTCATACCAATCAGGAAAAGTCTGCAGGCGCGCCCATTCACGTACGGTCAATGTCCGAGGCTCAAGATAATGAACATAATCGTCAGGCAGTGAAGTAGCGGTAATAAAAGGACCATCCTCAGGCCATTCGGCCTTCAAGAGACGTTGCGCAAATTTCTTAGTTTTATGGGCATGGTAAATGTGCCCATCGTTATTAAGCATATATGTGAACTTCTTCAGTACATGCGGCTTATGCTTTGAATACTCCTGCTCCTTCAATTCATGGCCTACGTCCATCAATATACCGTCAGGCTTGGTACGAAGCCATTTTTGAATGTCGGTTGAGGCGGATTTCCAATAGGCAACGTCCTTGAGTTCATCCGTGCTCCTTCCGGAGCCACCCACAAGGTCATCCAACAAGTCTCCCAGGTGGGGATATTTCATCTCTCCACGATCTGGCAACCACCCGTCGGCCACGGCTGTCGGCTCAATAATGGTTTCTTCGCATTCGTTCACCTGACTCGTAGACGGCATTTTTTCGTCCTGACTGATTCCAACGATCAAGACACGAGGACGATTCTGAGGGACACCATAGTCCTTAGCGCGGACCAACTGCCATCTCACCTCATAACCATCGATTTCCATGAAGGCCTCAAGTACCTGCCGGAAGATCTCACCATTATCTCCTTTTGCTGTCCACTTGGCGGACAAGAGACCTTTTACGTTTTCAAAAAGAAAAATCCTAGGCTTAACCACTTTGATCACCTTGATCATCTCCTCGTAGAGATGGTTCGAAGGAATCTCTTTCTTATTCAGTTTGAAAGTTCGCCGGTGCCCGATTCCTGAATAGCCCTGGCAAGGCGGGCCTCCACAAACGAGATCAACTTTCCGAACCCCCTTCTCATTTTTCCAGGTCTCAAGACGATCCTTTAGCCGTGAGCAGTCGTTCTTCGTAAGGTCAGTGATGTTACCACACCGCTCGGCGTCCTTATGATTAGCAGCGAAAGTGTCTGCAGCATCGTCGTTAAGCTCGGAGAAAAGCAGGGTCTTGAAGCCAGCCAGTTCGAGGCCGAGCGACAAACCACCGCAACCTGCAAAGAGATCTATGCAGTACTTCTGGCTGGGAATGGGCTTAGTCATGGCTAACAGTAGTGAACAAATGTTTATTACATCAAGTCAATACCCTTAAAGAGGTCTTGTCCAGGTTTTTTCTTACCTAGCATTACGCCCAAGTCTGCGCCTCAGTGTTGAAAGATCACAAGGACTCAACCTGTGGATGGCCCGATGGCAACTTGGACACAGCAGGTCAAAATCATCAGGGTCAGGCGTACGTCCAGCTAGGCAGTCAGCTAGCGGCTTGCGATGGTGAGCTTCCATTACCTCAACCCCATACTTCCGGACAGGCTGAATTCCACACCCTTGGCAACTTAGGCGCCCAAAACGCTCAAGTTCTCTTTGCTTCACGACCATTGAAATGCGTGAGCAACGTGTACGCTCCCACCTCTCATGCTTTTTTATCTCACCTTCGCTGCTAAAGCTAAAAGAGGGAGAAAGTTGAAAGGTTCTTCGCTTTCCAATATTTGATACCGGACGCCTAGCCGACTTGTCTAGGGTTAGCTCTACACGACCATCATCTTTTAAATCAAAAAACATCACATCCCCGGAAGAAAGCGATGTTGTCGCGATCAGGATGGCATCAAGAGATAACCGGAAGAATCGCCCACCATGGACACGCGGACGATAGAACTTCAAATCAACCCGCTTGCCTGAGTAATACGCGGGATATACCGCACCAAGGTCGTCCCCGACAATCAATGACTCGAAGTCAAACTCCCACGCAAGCTTAGCCAGCCGCTTAAGCGAGCTACCTGCATCGACGATGGAATGATCGATCATGTTCTGGCTTATTGGCCGTGTACTCGGAACTCTAGCTGAGACTGACTTCATTCATATTTTAAAATATAAATCACCGCCTCTGGCAAGAAACCCTACTTCCATTTTCCATAAAAAACGCACCAAGCGGGCGTCGATCGACTTACTGCCGTTAGGGAAAGGCCAACTACTGGAACTCAGGGAAGCGACCTCGCCAGCATGATTGTCAGGACTGGCTTGCAATCTATGCCTATATAAATGATATAAAAACATGCCGCAAAACGAACCCGTCGAGAAAGACTATTACCTCCCTATCCTGAATACCCTGAAGTCATTTGGCGGCTCCGCCACCCCCGATGAGATCAGAGCAGCTGTGCGCCCATTGCTTAGAGCTTCTGACTCCTACCTAGACGCCGATGCCGGAAAAGACACTGCAGAGTCCAATTTCGAAAAAGACCTTGGCTGGGCCGGTAAGCGTCTGGGAGATGCGGGCCTTTTGCGCAAAGTCAGGCCTAATTGGGAGCTCACGGAAGAGGGCCGACAAAACTACTTCAACGCCAAGACTCTCATTTTCCTCTGCAAACTCGCAGAGGAAAATGACAAGCGGAAGAAGCGGAATAGCTCGAAGAAAAAATAGCTAAGTCCTGAAGGTTATGCGTCAGGCCAGGCGCTTCCGTAGAAAACTTTGGCGTCTCGCTCCATAAGGGAGTGGATTTTTTCGCGGGTCAATACGTCGAGGACGTAGACCGAACCATAGATGTTCATCTGCTTGTTCGCGAAACGGATGAACTCGACGAAACCCTTGTCAGACTCATAGGTGGCCTCGATGGCTTCCTCGATCCTCGCTACGTTGGTCATGAAGTAGGAGAGAATAGCTCTGGAGACATACTGAGACGCACCGAATTTCCGCAGGAAGATGCCGAACTGATATTCTTGGCGTGAAAACGCGAATCGAGTCAGCTCATAGCGCTTCGCCAAATCAGCCTCATCCATGTTCGCGGTCATGTGAGCGGTCCACCAGAGGCGGGCCACACCATGGCGAAAATAACCCTTATGCCCAATCCTTTTGAGGAAATAGCGGTCGTTGATCTTATCAACAGCCTTAGCCTCATCCTTGGCATCCGTCAGCGGCCAACGCTTGAGCATGTAATCCTGATAATGTTTGAAAGCAAAGGTCGACCAGAGCCGAGGGTTTGCTGCCGCTCTAGCGGTCATTCCAACCAATGATTGATGGAGTATCACCGCATTATCCGCGTCATCCTTGACGCGATTGTCATCACCCGGATCGGCCACCTGCAACAAAGGCATGTTTACCGGAAGAGTCTTCGCATCCTCTAGGTCGCATGCGGACACATCGATTGCTACGCCCTTGATCAGGGAATCAAGATTGCCTTTCTGGCCGACCAACAACCTGAGTTGGCTAAGGCCTTCGCTGGAAAATACTTTCTGCATGTTATTCAGATTGGTAGGTGGCGCGAAGCTCGCCGAAAAGTTTCGCATGGTTTTCCTTGAACCTAGAGAACAAGGCCGATGCGGCACGAACTGCGCCGCGCTGAGCCACGTCACGAGGTGATATACCTTCCTTGGCCAGGGTTTGAGCTACCACAAATTTAGCCCCATGGTAGCCATCCGGCCATTGCTCCAATTCAGAGCAACCTTCAGCCATCGAGGAAATCGTCTCCACCAAAGCCGGGAACAGGAAAGAACATGCCGTCACATTAGTGTTCTTAAGACGGAAAAGGGTATACTTCTCGTACAAGTCCGTGGGCAGATTGACGTCGATAAACTCGTCCTCGGAGTTCACCGTCATCAGTTCAATCGAATCATTCTTTCGGACTTTGAAGATGTTACTGATATTCGACTTATCATCATAGAGCAGCAGCGCATTGGAATAGCCGACCAACGCCCCTTGCTCGACCGGCACCTCAGGTTCGTAACCTTCCACGCAGTCAGCAGTCGAAAGCCTGAAGCCGACCCTCGCGACAAGATACACGCAGACTTTAAGCCCGCCTGAAAACTTGGACTGATCGATATCGACGGGAATCTCCAATTCAGATTCTCGACCGAAGGCCGACCCCGGAAGACGACGGGCAAGCCTCAAAGGAGACTCCAATGCCTCGAGATAAAGGACGAGCTCCACTTCCTTGATGTCGATGTGTCGACGAAGCGAAGGCGAGCCAATCATGACCTTCGCCATGAATCTCCCCTTACCGGCCTTGGCCAAACCAAAGGTCAGATCGACTCCAGGTTGGTAATCTCTCTCATATTCCTGCTCGGTGATAGAAGAGGTCATCAGCACGGGATGCGGCCACGAATGTGTCTTCATCTTTGTTATGCCTTGAATTTGAAGCGGACGCCTAGGCGCATGTCGCGGGCGTTGGCTAAGGTTAGTTCAAGCGTAAGGATTTCAGCACATAGCATATCAGCGGTGACAGAGAAGTAAGGAGAATTTGGGCCTTCTTTATCCAAGGTAGCGATGCCGACGATCTCGCAGGACGTCGGCCTTTGGGCCTCAAGCTCCCCTTCGCTGCCCAAGGCGGTAAATGCAATAGATACGGGAATTTTGCCTGAGAAAGGAGTCACCCTAGTAAGCATGATTTTGGCGGATGTCTCGGTCGCTGAAAGCACACGGGCGTAGAAATAGCCACCATCCACCGTTCCGTCAGGCCTAGGAATTGGATCCTTCCTTGTGCCGCCTTTACCTCGCTTCACGCCCTTAACCCCTCCGTACCCCGATTCGTCGCCTTCCTTCAACTGAACCGGCGTATTGGCGCCGAACGGATCGACAAAGTCTTCGTGAACCTTGAGGTCAGTCCCCTGGTTTCCTTCGTCATTTTCACCGTCGAAGGTCAGTTCCTCGATGATCTCATCACCCGAGCCTGCTGCGGCGGCCGTATTGATTGACGAGCGAAGCCACTGCTCAAGGTCGTTCAATGCCTTGCCAGCGCGCGTCTGTTCGGACTGCCCTAACAAGGACGGTAACCAATCTTCGTGCGAAGGAGGCTCCATCGAGCGAAGGTGCTCCGCGCCTTTGGCATCATCACAGACCACGACGGCGGTGTAGTCGACCGGGCAGCGCCAGCGATTACTGCGGATGCGCATGTAGTTATTTCGAACCTGATAGCACTCGTTTGAGCAACTATCCTTCAAGCCGAACGCCAGATAAAGCTTAACATGGCCAAGCAAGGAGTGGAAAGGCGCGTCAGACGGGCTGATCAACCTATGCTCCTTAACCTCTGTTTCGTAGGCCGCTAACGAGCACTTGGCCAGATGGGCCTTATCGCCGATGAATTCAATGACCTTAGAGAGCGTCTTCTTATTGATAGAGACTGGCTGACCATGTTCGTCGACCACGTCGACCTCAAGGTGGCCAAGATGAATCGCGAGCCAAAAGCTATCAAGGGAAGCAGCAACCACTTCGCGCAACCAATTCTTCTGCTTAATGAAACCAAGGCACCAGACACTGGTACCGATTTCGTTACGCTGGAAAAGCGCAGGAATGTCCTTCTCCTTGCGTACCGCAACGTAGGGCTCAGAGCTCGGGCCATTAGCAAATCCAATGAAGCCATCCGGGGCTCGACGCACTCGGTCCTGCTCAAACGTGGCGAGGCGGCATACGCCTTGAAACGCATGCCCTTCCTGGGTCTTGGTAGAATACAAAACCGTCCTGGCATCGGAACAAGCAAAAGGGGCCATCTTACCGATACCGTAAGATCCGCCGGCGGCCGCATTCGGATTAGGTACGCCTTCGGACTTAACCAAGGAATGCCAGCGTCCGCCTACCTTACGGTCATCCCCATCCAGACCGCATGTGTTGTAGTCGCTGATCTCAAGGATGCGCACTTTATCGGAAGTTAGTGCCGAATCGGCTGCGTCCCAAATCGGCTGGAACATCGACTGGCGGGATTCCCAATACTTCTCGGCACGTTCAAAGGCCTTCAAAATCTCATCGCGGCAGATCACCTTGCCCTTCGGCACTTCGTGCAGACGGAAGACCACTCGGGCCGGCTTACCGGCATCACGGGCTTCCTTGGTCCATGCGTCCAGGGAATTCTGGATGGATTCACGGGCGAGATAGTAGAGGGGCTTGGACTTGAAATCCTGCGCCAAAAGCTTGGCTCCGCGCTCCACGCCGCTCAGTTCTGGGAAAACTAACTTGATTTCAGCCATGCCCAGCAACTTGCCTGAATCGAAGACCTTAGCAAGCCCCTCAAACTTGGTTCCTGTAAGTATTATAAAGGGCGCCCAGCCGCGTCCCGGTGGACCCGGCGAATGCCGTCTGCGAGGCCGACGAGGAACCCTTGACTCGAAAAACATAGTGTGCAGGTGTTCAGTATACTTTTATGGCCCAAAAGCTTTCGACTCCAGCCCCCCTCTTCCCCTGGGACGGCGGCTTTGATCTAGATGACCTAGCCCAGCTCACACACAAAGCTCACCATCCTGACCTCTACCGAGCTGCATTTACGACGGAGAAGGGCGAGTCCACTGTGCCAAAGGCTTTCGCGAAGCCCAGCGCTGCCTTCAAGCAAAAGCGCAACCCCCACTTCACCTTCATTGATCTCTTCGCAGGCATCGGTGGTTTCCGTGTGGCTGGTCAAAACGTTGGCGGAAGCTGCGTCTTCACTAGTGAGTGGGACAAATACGCACGGAGAGCCTACTTTATGAACTTCGGGCAGGTGCCATTTGGAGACATCACGAAGTTCACGGAAAACGAAGCGGCTTTGAAAAGCATCCCCAAGCACGACGTGCTCTGCGGAGGCTTCCCGTGCCAGGCGTTCAGCATCTCCGGCAAGCAAGAAGGCTTCAAAGACCCACGTGGCACTTTGTTCTTCGAGGTTTATAAGATCGCCAAGCAGCATCGCCCAGCGGTGCTGTTTCTTGAAAACGTGAAGAATTTCGCAAGGCACGACAACGGAAACACCTTTAAGACCATCCGCCATCACTTGGAGAAGAAGATGGCCCAGGAAACCAAAGACACAGACAAGGGGCCTGTTTCCTACCGGGTGTCATCGGCTGTACTGAATGCGAGCGACTTCGGCGCCTCCACCAAGCGGGAACGCATCTACATCGTAGCCGTCAGGGAGGACCTTGTTGACGATGAGTTTAAATGGTCGGCATGGCTGGACCTATTCCAGCGACTCCCTATAAACCGCAATTTCCCAAAGAAATTCTTATGGGAAGATATTCAGCCAAACAACACGATCGAGCGTAACTTGCTCGAGAAACTAACTCTAGTGAGGCTGGATTTTAGGCCGAAACTAACGGAGACTCGCGACGACATTAAACCCAAGAATGCCGAAGTAGAGGAGGCGACCAAACCCATCCGAATTGGCGTGATGGGTAAAGGAGGCCAAGGAGAACGTATCTACTCTACGAACGGACACGCCATCACCTTCTCCGCTTACGGCGGCGGAGCAGCCTCAAAGACCGGCGCGTATTACATTGATGGAATTGTACGAAAGCTAACCCCCACCGAGTGCGCCAGCTCCATGGGGTTCCAGGACATGGACGTGAGTACTGGGGATGTCCCTTTACTACAGCGATACAAACAGTTCGGAAACAGCGTCGTGGTTAATGTCGTTGAAGCAATCTTCAAGGAGATCAACGACTTCTGGCTCAAAAAAAAACACTCGCTCCAAGAGAAGAAAAAAGAAGAAGGCCCGGCAATAAAAACCAGGCAGGAAAAACAAGGAGGAGCGACCGCACCAAACACCGGAGACGAAAGTAATGACAAGAGAGGTGACCGATTCGCAACAGAACTCGCCAAGGAAATCTGCAGTGACGGATCGATTGCCAAACAATTCTCAACGCTTGCCGCGAAGATACGCGGATTAAAAAACCTACCGGCATTCAAAGTTTGGGACGTAACTAGAGGGGCATCTAAAGGCGACATAGTGGTGCCTATTAGCGAGAACGAACGGCCGCTCGTAATTGCAGTCTTCAGTGCATCTAAAGCAAACTTCAACCACCTTGAGAGAGCGTGGCCTGAAAAATACGCGGCACAACTAAACTGGAATGATGAGTTTACCGAATTAATTAGCCTGTTCACAGGTAAATCCAGCCCATCCAATAAAAATGCGTCATTCCTAAAACGAAATGAAACGCCCAGAAGTGAACGCGCAGTCTGGGATAATTTCACGATATCTGCACAAAAGAAAATAATCGATGGTCTAACTAAGACAAGGCGTCAAATGCTGACGAAAGCCTTCTGCGGATCGGGAAAGGCTAAAACTTCTCCTACTGGAATTACTTATAATGACCAAGTTGACATCATCGCATTTCACGACCGTGGAGGTTCAGACTTAGAAGCAAAATGGTCGCTATGCCTGCCGTCCCATATCCTTGAAGGCGTCATGGCTGGGGAAATAATGGTGAGGCGTAGCGGGACGGTAATATCGCTAGGGAACTCTGTCACCTTACAACGTTATGGCGGTGGCGCCGGAAAAGGCGATACTTCTCAAAAGTCACAACTACAAATAAAGATAAAGCCGAGGCAGCTCCTAAAGGAGTCCATTGACTGGGAAAAATATGACAAGATGTCTCCTGACCTTACCTTTAGTTACAGTGATGATGAAGGTTCCGGCTTAAACCTTATTAAATCTCACGCAGCAAAGCGCGGCCTAACAGCTGAGTTAGCCTTAATTGATGCAATCAACGATGACAATCCCGACTGCGAATGGATAGTCAAAGAAGTGGCGGACCAAAATGGCTACGGAAACTATAAGGCTCGAAAGCCAGACAACAAAGAGAAGCCCGATGTAATTCTTCATCAAAATACAGGTGCTTTCCTTGCGGCACATGGAATCTCAATGAAAACATACAAGGCTAACATTTCCTTCGGACAAGCAAGCCGAGGAACGGTAGAGACGTACACAAAAGACCTTAGCTTCACAGATGAAGTTGCCGATACGCTCCGTGATTTCGCAGTCGAGGACGCAGAAGGGGAACGAACCATGCTCAACAATGCACCAAAAAATAAGCAAGAGATGCTGCTTAGCTTTTTCACCAGGTATCAGCGTCAGGTGATCTCCCATATCCTAAGAGGCAAGGAACATGCTCCACTCAAGGCAGACTGGATGCTTTTCCACGAAGCATCAGATGAAGGATGGGTGAATAGAGTCGGAAACACCAACTTCTGGCATCTTTACCCCATGGCCATGGTCATCGACTCCTGCTGCAGCGTTACACCATCTATCACCAAAGCCGGAAACCTGACCCTGGGGCTTGGGCTCACCTTGCAGCGCAAGGGGGGCGACGGCGGCGCCAAGACCGCGAACGACCTCCAGTTCAAGATCAACCCTAGGATGATCCATGAAGCGCTACAAAAAAGCTAAGGCCACCCCGCAGCCGGACATCGTCGAAGAGCAATTCAACAGCGATGCAGCGAGGAACGGCAGGGAAGCAGAAGCACTCTTGGCGAAGTATATCCAATCCCATGAAGATTCGACTGCGTGGATTGCCGAAGAGATTGGCCAGCATTCATATGAAAAGACCAATGCCAAGCACCGAGCAGGAATTGAGAAACCTGACGTTGTCTTATATGTCACCGAGAAAAACAAAGAGTACGCCTTCATATCCCTCAAGTGTTGCAAGGATTTTAGCACCGCCTTTAACCAAATCAAAAAGTGTAGCGTCGCAAGTTTCAGAGGCGAATTCGTCGTGCCATCTGACGTGATCGACATACTCAATAAATATACAGAAGGCAAAGAGAAGCTACTGGCCGGAAACTACTCCCCAAAAGAGCTCAGTCGGCTGCTCGAGTTCCTGAACGAAAATCGGAGGCCCCTCCTTGCCTCAGCATTCACCGGACAAGACAAGAAGCCTAAAGCAAACTGGCTTCTGCTCCACCAATGGAAGTTCCCTAATTGGCGAAGAAATATAGGGAAAAAGGCCTCGTCACAACTTGTCTCTATGCAGAAAGTCTTGAAGTTGTACGAAGGCATTAAGGTCTCATACACAAAGCGAGGGACTATCACATTCGGTGCCGGGGTGACTCTCCAAAGAAAAGGGGGCGACCTCGGAGCCAAGACCGCAAACGACCTTCAGTTTAAGTTACGGATCAAGCCACTCCTAGAGGCACTAAGCCAACTTAAGTAATAAAATGAAAGGCCTCATCGCGAGCACCAGCCTACCAGACTTAGGTAATTCTAGATACACGAGGTGACCGACTAGTTAAGGCTATCGCCTAAACACGAGTCCTTGCTTGGCTAGTCCAAGCTTAACAGCCGTAACGTCACAATCTTCGTGCTTATGGACAGCACGGTGGCAGGTTGGGCAAAGGATCGCGAAGTCCTTGGGTGACGTCTCGATCTTTCCGGCAGACGCGTACTTGCTCAGGGGAAGGCGATGGTGCGCGTCGACTAAGGGGTGCCCATAGGTGGGCACCGGACGCAAGCCGCAGGCTTCGCAGAAGAGTTCGCCATGCTTCTTTACGAAGGCTTCCTTGGCCTTGATCGGCAACGAAGAATCACGCTCAAGATACCAGTGCTGCCGAAGCTTACGGATGCCTTCAGGAGAGGCAGCCTCGAGCGCTTGGACGTCGCCAGGTGAAAGGTAACTGCTAGCGGGGACTCCCTCAGATGCTTCAAATACAGCCTGGTCTAGTTCGGGAGGCAATGGTGCGTCGAGTGCTCGTCTAGCCATCTCTACGCACAAAGGGAAGTCGTTCAGGAAATATTTTAAAGCATTTTCACGGATGTTCTTCTGAACGCCGGGACCGCTTGGAGCTCCGCCCTTGGTTGTCTTAGATAAGCGATGTCCGCGAACATCAGAGCCCTCCATCTTCTTAAATGCGAAATGGATGTTATCGAACTTGAACTTCCACCACCCTTCCCGGCTACCCTTGGTGGGCTCATCGAGACGAGTCGCAAGCGCGAAGGCCGTGACTAAGTCCTTTCGCTCGACGCGCTCGGTGCGATAGGCAAAGAAGCCAAGGCAGGCTAGGCATTCGTCCTCGATCAGCGATACGTCTCGGACCTTTTGCTTACGTTTCATATTAAAGATATGAATTGGTAGCCCCCGGCTAGCTAGCTTCGTCTACGGGTTGGAACCCCAACCCCAGAAAGATTATTTGATTATCAAGTCGCCCACCTGTGAATAACCCCTGTCCTGACGGAGGTGGTGGGGGTTGCGCTTGGCGTACGTCTGGGCATAAACCGTGACCTACCAATGGCGCTCTTAGCACCGCAGCATATCGGTTGGTCGTCGCCTCTAGCCCAAGCGGTGGCGGAGGCTATTCTCCGAGGCCAAAAGGGCTCACCTTTAGACCTGGGAAGCCATCGGGTAATCGTGCCTTCTAGTTTCGCGTCGCGACTCATCCAGGAAGAGCTGGCAAAGCAGGCGCCTAACGGAGTCCTGCTTCCCATCTTCCAAACGCCTACCGACTTCCTTAACTTCGGGGATACGAACACCCAGGCGGCGAGTTCGGCGGATGCGTTGATGGCTTGGATTGAGGTGCTGCAAGCAACGGATCGCTCTACCATGCCCCATCTGTTCCCGAACGGGAAACAGGATGAGTTTACTTTCGAGGAGGCGAAGCGTCTGGCGGAAACTTTGTTCGAGCTGCGCGACGAGCTGGGTGGTTCTGCACAAGGCCTCGACTTTGCCGGCGTAGCAGCCCTGCCCAAGAACCCCGAGAAGCCGCGCTGGGATGACCTGGCGACCCTTGAGTCCGGCTACCGCGACGTGCTCACCCGACGCGGGCTGAAGGACCACAATGACCTGCGATCCGAACTGGCCCAAGGCAACGACAAGCCCGAGGGGGTCACCCATATCTGGTTGGTCGGCCTGACCGATCCTCAGCCGCTCTTCATCACGGCCCTGGAACGCCTGCAGGCCCACTTCGCCATCCAGGCCATCGTCGGCGCGGATGCCGATGAGGCGGCGAACTTCGACCAATGGGGCCGCCCCCTGCCCGAAGCTTGGAAAGACCGCCGCTCTGACTGGAAAGACTACGCCCAGAGCGTCCATGTGACCGGCGACGCCCCTGGTGCCCTGAAGAAACTGCGAACACTGCTGGGGGACAAACTGCCCACTGACGGCGTCCATGCGGTCTGCGCCTGCGATCGAGAAGTCGACGCTCCCAAGATCGCCGCGTTGATTCATTCGCTGGGCGCTGATGCGGTGAACCCCCTCGGGGTCGCCCACGGCTCTCACGGCCTCCACCACGCCCTCCGTGCTTGGAGCCGTTGCCTCGGTGGTCAGGAACCTGACTTCGAAGCCCTGCGTGAAGCCCTGCGCATCCCGGACTTGGTCCGCATGACCACGGGCGGCGCCACTCCGGTCGCCTTCACCGAACTCAACGAACAACTCGACGTCGCCGATCGCACGATGCTGCGCGGCGGGGTCAGCGAAGTCTGCGCCCAGATTGCGAGCCTACCGAAGCCGGAGGACGACTTCCGCCAGGAGGCCGACTACGAGGCGATGCAGAAACTCCCGGCCCGACTAGAAGCGTTGCTCAAACTCCGTGACGAGCAGCTCGTGATGCCTTGGCAGGATGCTTTGGTGGCGACGATCTCCCTCCTGACGGTCGGAAAGAAACTGCGCGAAGATGACCCGGACGGGGCTTTCGCGATCGAAGTCGCGGAGACCATCATTGAGACGGCCAAGGAAATCCAGGCCGCCTATGAAGCGGGCGAGACCGAACTCACCCATGAGCAACTCATCGGTCTGACGCTGGATGCGGCGAGCACCCAGCGACACCGCCGCAGCGACGCCCAGGAAGCGGTCAACCTCCCTGGCTGGGTCGAAGCCCCTTGGGACCCCGTCCCGCACATGATCCTGTTCGGGCTGAACGATCACCTGATCCCGAGGGTCGTCCACGCCCACCCCTATTTACCGGCAAGCCTACGCGCCTTGGCCGGCCTGCCGACGAACGAGGCTGTGTTCGCCTCGGCGGCGTTCACGTTCGAGCAGCTCTGGCGTCGACGCCTCGGCCATGGCTGGCTGGACGTCATCGTCCCGCAGCAGGATGCCGACGGTAACCCCCTGCGCCCTTCCCGCCTGCTCTTCCAAGCCCCGGACGAATCTCTAGGCTCCCGAGTCAGCCACCTGTTCGCGGACGCCCCTAACAGCGATGCCCAGCCCTACTGGGAGATCTCGGATGCCCATAAGTTCGTCCCCCTCGCCGAAGCCAGCGGCGCGGCCCGCGTCCTGAAGTCCATCTCCGCGACGGCCTTCAAGACCTACCTCGCCGATCCGGCCGAGTTCTGGCTCAAGCGGGCACTGCGCATGGATGAAGTAAAGCACGGCAGCATCGAACTCGATGCCGCCGGCTTCGGATCGTTGGCGCACGGGGCGCTGGAGATTTTTGGGAACGACAACCTCGACAAGGCCATCACCGACCACTCGGAGATCCGCCGCCAGCTCATGGCTTGCCTGGACAAGCACGTCCACGCCCACTTCGGCAATGACCCGTCGACCGCCATCCGCTTGCAGGTCGAAGCTGCGCGGGGTCGCCTGACGGCCTTCGTGGAGACCCAGGCCAAGATGGCCGCCGAAGGATGGGTCATTAAGGCCGTCGAAGGCGACCTACCTGAGGATAAGATCCTCGGGGTGAAGATCATCGGTTCGTTCGACCGATTGGATTTCAACACCCGAACCGGCGAATGGCGGGTCTATGATTACAAGACCTTCAACTACGCCAAGAACCCGGCCAACACCCATACGGCGACCGGGCATACCGGGGAGCCGTTCATCGCGGAAGTACGAAAGCGAAACAAGAAAGGCGAAGACACCGGCGAAATGAAACTCATCCGCTGGAAAGACCTCCAGCTACCGGTCTACCACCGCTCGCTGAAGCAGGGTTGGCCCGGGATCGGTGCGAATGGCATCTTGCACGTCGGCTACCTCTGCCTACCGTCGAAGGTCAGCGATACCGGGGAAAAAGTCTGGGCCCACTATCATACCGACTTCATGAATGGGGCCGAGGCCCAGATCCACCGGGTCATCGAAGCCATCAAGCAAGGGGGCAAGGATGCCTATCAGCCCTCCGATGACGGGAGCGAATACCCGATCCTCGCCGCGCTGAACGGCCGACGCATGAAGGAATACCTCAACATCGACCAACTGGGAAGCATCCGCCAATGAGCCATTTCCCCGTCGAAGATAAGGTCATCCTGGCCTCGGCCGGCTCGGGCAAGACCTTCGCCCTCTCCGATCGCATCGTCAAACTGCTGGCCACCGGCGCTAAGCCCGAGCAGATCGTCGCCCTGACGTTTACCCGGGCGGCGGCGGCGGAGTTCGTGGCACGGACTCTCGAGAAGCTGGCCAAGGCCGCTTCGAGCGAGGCGGAGGCCGCCGATTTGCGAAGCGTGGACCGTCTGAACCTACCGGCGACTTGCGATGCGGCGTTTTTCCGGGACCTCCTGCGCAAGACCCTGCTCTCCATGCAGCGCCTCACCCTGGGGACGCTGGACAGCTTCTTCGCGCGCCTGGTGACCAACAACCCGACCGAGGTCGGATTGGACGGCGGACGCATCCGCAACATCAGCGACGTCGAGGCCGGGGACATCCGGACGCAGGTCATCTCCCAGATGATGGCGGAGACCGACCCGAGCGAGATCGCCGAGATCTGGGACCTGCTGCGCTTCCTGAACCAGGGCAAAGAGGTCGCCACCCCGCTCAAGGGCTTCGCCGAGACCGTCAAGAGCCTGCACGACCTCGTGTCATTGGCCAAGGACGAGTCCAACTGGGGCGACGCCGGTACCATCTGGCCACAGGGCCGGCCGGAGATCTTCAGGCGACCGAGCGAGGCGGAGACCCAGAAGGCCTCCCGTGAGCTGGTGGCTTGG
>Ga0209107_10000269_pt1 | contig 31732 bp, 48 predicted proteins | sample LakErihyJuly2011_2_FD_187460 | JGI IMG/M metagenome (GOLD analysis project Ga0209107, IMG submission 187460) | Freshwater microbial communities from dead zone in Lake Erie, Canada - CCB hypolimnion July 2011 (SPAdes) (version 2) | ecosystem: Environmental > Aquatic > Freshwater > Lentic >...
CCTGTCAACGCTGGACAAGAATAAGCCCAATATTATGAGATTAGGAAGCAAGAAAGCAAATTATGTGGATGCCAATACAATGTACTCTGAAATAGGCTTATATGTGCCTACAAGGACTGCTGATGGGCAAGGTGGGTACATTACTACCTTTGCCTTGCAAGAAGTTGTATTTGGCGATTTTAGACCAGAGAACGAAAACAGAGCATTATTGGAAGCTCAATTAAGTTTTACTCGTTCTGCTAAGTTATTTATCAGATACGATGTAACAATCAATAATAACTACCAAATAGAGGCTGAAGGAGAGATGTACACGATTCATTCAATAAAGGATGTAGAGAATCAGTTTAGATTTTACGAAATAATAATGTACGCATAATGGCAGGGATATTTTTTAATGTTACTGAGTTTGATGAGACTATACTAAAGTTAGAGAACCTAACTCAAAAACTTAAAAATCAAATTATTGATGAAACAAATGCATCTGCATTAAAGATTCAATCAGAAGCTAAAAAGAATGCTCCTGCTAACTTTGGAACATTAAGAGGTTCAATACATTTAAAAGAAGAAGGGGGAATAGATAAGAAGGTTTACATAGTTGGTTCGGATTTATCCTATGCACCTTATGTAGAGTTTGGCACAGGAGGTAAGGTTAATACTCAAGGATATAATGAGTTTGCTAATACCTTTAAAGGCAAGACTGGTGGCACATTTCAAGATATGCTTAAAGCATTGGTATTGTGGGTAAAAAGAAAAGGTTTAGTAGGAGTATCAAAAGGCAAAAAAGGTTCAAATAAACAATATGAATCAGCAGCCTATGCAATAGCATTGAGCATATTAAGAAAAGGAATTAGACCTCAACCTTATTTAATACCTGCTTATGAGACTGAAGTTTCATTATTAAAAGATAGAATTAAAAACATAGTAAATGCTCAATCCTAATATAGAAGTAAAGAAGTGGTTTTATACTAACTTAACAAGTTCAAGTACATTGACTGTTTATGATGGTATAGCACCAGATAATGCACCTAATGAATATATCATTATGAGTGGCAGAACTTCAAACCAAGAACAAGGCAAAATTAGTTACACTAATGGAGTTACCATTGATGTTGACATTGTCATAAAAAATAGTAACTTTGGTTATAAAAGAGCCGAAACGATAAGCGATTTAATACTGACTGCAATCAATTCAGACACAAACATAACCCTTACAAATGGGTTTTATGCCTCAAGTTTGGTAGTAGCAGCAATTAGAAATTTAGATGGTTTAAACCCTTTGGACAATGTCTTTAGAACGATTATAACATATAATATAATAATAACTCAAAATTAAATAAAATGGCAGAAACAAAAGTATCAGCAAGGGACTATATCCTATTAGCTGACATAGACAACGATGCGACTTTCAAACCAGTTGCTTGTCTTACAACTAACTCAATGACATCAACTGTTAACACTATTGATGCAACTTCAAAATGTGGAGACCAATATCAAGCTGGTCCTTCATTTACTCAGTCTTTCAAAGGCGATGGTTTTGCAATTGATGAAACAGGAAGTCCAAGTAAGGATTCTTACCAACAATTGTATGCTGCTCACGCTGCAAAAACTGCTTTTAATATGAAGATGGGTAAAGCAACTCCAACATCTGGAGATGTTTTCTATTCAGGTCAAGTATTTATTAGCGATTTTGAAGTAAATGCTGCTGATAAAGATGATGTTAAATTTACTGCGACTTTCGTAGTTACTTTACCACCATTAACACAAACTGAACAAGCGTAAATCAATAACCTATGTTTGAATTAAGACTAAACAACAACACAATTCAATTAAAATGGGGTACTTGGTCAATGCGTGAATTTTGTAACGAACGAAATATCACAATAGACAAATACTTTGAAGTTTTAGGTAGTAATCAATTTGATTTAGATATTATTGTTAAATTAATACATATCGGTTATAAATCGGCTTGTATTAGTAATAAACAGGAGATTGAATTTACTGAAAACGATGTTTGCGATTGGATAGATGAAATAGGCTCAATTTTTCAAGCTGAAGGGCAAGTACTAGCTTACTTAAAGTATATTGTGCAAAACACAGTAACGGCAGTTCAAGGTACTCCTAAAGAAGAAAAAAAAAAGTCTAACAAGGCTAAATTGGGATGATATTTTAGTTAAGGCTGCTGAATGTAATATACGCCCAAACGAGTTTTGGGAGATGACTTGGAAAGACTTTTCTATTATCGTAATGGGTAAAGAAAGACAAGAGTTAAACGAATGGGCAAGGACTAGAAACCTTGCCTATATTGTATATTTAAGTAACACTAATGAAAAATCGCCTAAGTCAATTAAGGCATTTTGGAGCATACCAGCTATTGATGATTTAGATATTGAAGAAGAAAAGGTAATGTTAACAAATGACCAATTAGCAAGGACATTAAAATTGTACGGAGTAAATTAAAATAAGATGGCAGAGAATATTGGTTTTAATGTAAAAGTTGGAATGGATGTTGCAGAGATACAATCTGAACTGCAAAAAGCTGAAAACCAACTTAGACAATTTCAGGCACAATTAAAAAAGTCTACCAATACTATTGAGATTAATATGCTCAATAGAGAAATTGCTGCTTTAAATCCTCAAATATTAGCTTACGGACAAGCGTTACAAAAAGTAGGTAAACCAGTTGGTGATGCTTCTCAATCTCTAATAAACTTCTCTAGAATTGCTCAAGATGCTCCTTATGGTATAATGGGTGTTGCGAATAACTTAAACCCTATGGTTGAGTCATTCCAAAGATTAGCAAAAACTGAAGGTGGTACAAAAAAGGCATTACAAGCAATGCTTTCTGGATTAACTGGTCCTGCTGGTATTGGTGTTGCAATTGGAGTAGTTTCTTCTTTAGCAGTTACATTTAGTAAAGAAATAGTAGCATTTTTTAAAGGACCAACTGCTGAACTAGAAAAGTTTAGAGAAGAATTAAATAAAGTTGCTCAAGAAATTTATAAATTAATTGGACAAGAGCAAACTAAAAGAACTAAGGGAATATTATTAGTTGAACTTATTACTGGTGGAAATAAAACACAAAGAGAAGAGGCATTAAAGCAATTACAAGATTTATATAATAAAAGTGATGCAATTAAAAATGCAAAACTAGGTAAAGACAAGGCTTACTATACTACTTTAGTAAACCAAGCAGCAATGCAAAATAGTGCAGTAGCTAATGAAAAAAATAATGCTGCACAATTAGATAAATTATATGAAGACCAATTAAAAAATAATAAAAAAAGAAATGATGCTTTAGCATTAGTTACTGGTCCAAAAAAAATGATTGAATATGGACATTCTCATGTAAGGAGTATTCAATATCAAAAAGATAAAATAAATGAACAATACGATGTATTAGGAAATGACATAAAAAACAAAATTGCTACATTAGAAGCTAACACTTTTAAACAATTAGCACAAATTACTTTAACTCCTACTGCGGATTCGGTAAAAAAGAAAGGTGAAAAAACAATTGATGCTTTAGAAGAATTTAGAAAAGAACAAGAATTTGAATTACATAAACAATATTTAGATAGGCTTAAGTATAAACAATTATTTGAACAACTTGATGCATCTCCAATATTAACTTATGGTACTAAAGAAGCAATACAAGATAGAAAAGAAAATAGAAAAGAAAGAGTAAAAGATGTTACTGCTAAAGATAATAGCGTAGGAGAATTTTTAGCTAAAGATGCTGCAAAAAGAGCAAGGGAATATCAAATTGAAGATGATAAAGTAAAGGGTTTAGCTAAGTCTTATGAGAACTTTGCAAATATGTTAGCTAGTGATGTAACAAATGGTTTAATGAATGTTTTTACTGCATTAGAGGAAGGTAAAAATCCTTTAGATGCTATTGGTCAAATGTTTCTTAATATAGCTAAAAACATAGCTGCTGCTATTATACAGGCTACTATTTTTCAAGCTATTCTTACTGCATTCCCAGAACTTAGAGCAGTATTTAAAGCAAGTGGTGTTTTAACAAGTGCATTTGGTTATTCTGGTCCAAGAGCAACAGGTGGTATCACAAACGGACCTTCAATGGCTTTAGTAGGAGAAGCTGGGCCAGAGGCAATTATGCCTTTAAGTAAATTAAGTAACTATTTAAATACATCTTTTAATGCAGGTGCTATGAGTAGTGGTGGAACAGGAAATGGCAGTCAGTTTGTATTAAGAGGACAAGATTTACTTCTTTCAATTAATAGAGCGCAAAAGGCATCAAATCTTAAAGGACAAAATATTAGTTTAGGATAATGGCATACGGATTAAGATATACAATACCACAAGAATTAAGAGATAATACAAATCTTGTAGCAAAAATATATGAAGAAGGTTATGTTGGTTCTTCTTATGAATATACTGCTACATCAATAAATATACAACCAAACTCTGCTGATGAGGATGCTTTAGCTTGTGTAATATCAACTCAATTAAATATTTCATTTATATTAAATAGTGAGGATGATTATACTAATTTTCCTGACTTATTAAATTTTAATGATACTAAATATTATGTTGAATTAACATTAAATAATGTAATAAAATGGAGAGGTTATTTATTTAATGATTATGTAGATGTAACATTTACAACAGGAATACAAGAAGTTAATTTAACTTGTATTGATGGTTTATCGTTTTTAAGATACAATATTTATAACCCTACTGAAAATAGCAATGGATTAATAAAGTTATTGGATTTATTTAATAATACTTTATATCTTTTGCCTTCTTACACAAGTACTTCTATGTATATGTGTTGTTCTTATTTTGCTACTGGTATGGCTAATAGAAGTGCATCTACGGATAATGACCCATTTAATCAATCGTATCAATATAGGAGAGATTTTATAGGCTTAGATTATTATACTATTTTAGAGAACATAATGTTATCTTTTGGTTGTAGGCTATTTCAAGCAGAGGGAGATTGGTATGTATTGCCAATGAATGAAATGGCTTCAACAATATACTATTCTAAATATGTTATAACTTCTACTACACCAACATTTAATAGTAGTGGGGTATTAAATAACTTAGTAAATATTGCACCATATTCTACAACAAGTGTTCACTTTATAAATAATAGCCAAACAAAAATAGTTAGAAAAGGTTACCCTACAATACAAAGTGTTGTTGATTTTACACCAGCTAAAAACTATATAAATAATGGAAATTTTAAATCTGTTGTATCTTCTCAAGCAGTTGGTTGGGATGTTGCAACATCAGGTTCTTCAGTAGTTACATTAACTGAATTTCCAAGTGTTCAATTTAATAGATATAGTATATTTTACATTAGTTCTGGTTCTGCTTCAATTACAACTAATTCAGCATACTTGGCAAATATGTATGGAGGTAGTGCAACATTTTCTTTTGATTATCAAGCAGCAAATGCAAATCAAGAAATACTTGTTATTATTACTATTACTATTGCTGGTACCTTATATTATTTAACTAGCGATTTGTATTGGAGAACAAGTTTTGCAGTAATACCTAAAACATATACTGAAAATAATACTTACCAAACGCAATCAGTAGAAATTCCATTAGGGTTGTTGCTTTCCCCTAATCCAAACTTAACATTTCAAGGACCAATAACTATAAAGCTACAAGCTGATAGTACGCATATTGGAGGTTTTGTAAGAAATGTTATTTTAGAGCAAAATGGTTATGAAATAAAAAATGCAACAATTACTAGAACTATTGGAAATGTAAATCAGACTGCAAAATCAATAGATTTGTATTATGGATTAAATTATCCTTTAATAGGTCAATATGAAGTTTATAATAATGTTGGTCTTATAACAAATTCAAGTGGTGTATTTTGGGCAAATTGGTATGTTCAAGGTGCTATTGGGACTACATTCTATTCATTGCCTTTTCTTATAATGAGACAATATTCAAATTTATTAAATAAAAATATAGCTACATTAGAGGGAGATTTAGGTAATTATAATAGTTCTGTTGGTTTAATTGGCTTAGATAAAGTCTATACAATAACAGATGCATCTACAAATAATTTAACTTATAATGGTAAAAAGTTTATGGCTAATAGATTAACTATGAACCCATTTTTAGATGAAACTAATTCAATGCAGTTCTTAGAAGTTAGTAGTACTAATATAGCTTCAACTGAAACTATTGTTTATATTACTGACCAAGAACAAGAGACACCAAGAAGGTATTTTTAATATTAATATAGTTTAACTTTGCAATATGGCAGATAAAGTACAAGGTAATAATATGATTCTCTATTGGCAAAATCCCAATGGACAATTCTATCTAAATGGTGGCATATCACAAGGCACAATAGGTGGTAATTCTTACTATGAATTAAGTTCTACTGAGAATGTAGGAAGTAGTGCTAACTTCGTTGCAACAGGAGATAATATAATAGCTAGGTTTATTACAGATGTAAATAAGCCTAATTTGACTACTATTCCTGCTGGAACTTGGAATTTTAGTTCCTATGTATCTATTACAACAAATTTAACAGGTAGCCCAGCATTTTATTATATAGTATATAAATATGATGGAACAACCTTTACATCTTTAGCAAGTAGTACTGCAACGACCTTAACATCAACATCTATAACATTATATAATACTTCTATAAGTTTTCCTGCAACAGCATTATCTGCAAGTGATAGAATAGTTGTTATGGTTTACCCTCAAAATGTAAGTACTAGAAATATTACTTTTTATACACAAGGAAATAATGTAGCTAGTGTAGTAACTACAATGCCAACTGATATTCCCTTTGCTTGTTCAACAAATTGTTCTTTCTCGGTTAATGTGGACCAGAAAGAAGTAACATCTCAAACAAGTGCTTGGTATCGTGAATTTAAGAACGACATAGCTAATTGGAGTGTGAATTGCGATGGATTAATAACATTAGAAAACTATGGTTATTTATACTTATTGCAAACGCAACAAAATAGAACACAAATAGCGATTAAATTTGCTATTGACAATGGGGTAGATGGGTTGGTAATTATAGGTGGAAATTGTAATCTTACGAGTTTACAAATCAATGCTCCTTATAAGGACATAGGTACTTATTCAGTAGGTTTACAAGGTTCAGGTGCTTATACAACTTCAGGAGTATCAATAAATCAAAATGGCGAGATAGTAACAGTAACTGGTCAAGTGTATATGAAATCTTCAACGGCAGCAGGAGGAGAAACTACTATTACTTATGCAGATATGATAGGAAAGATTTGTCTAGGCTTTACAAGAGGTGGTGTAGAAGTAAGAGAGATTTTAACAACAGGAACTCCTACAAACGACCAGATTAAGTTTAATAGTACAAGTGGTGTAGTTACTTTCGGAAGGGCATTAGAGGCTGATGAATTTATTAGAGGAATATTTCAATAATTAATATGAGCAATCAATTACAAATAACAGGAGCAGCGAAAATAAGGGATTTACAAGGACCAGTGGTTTCAAATTCTGGAGTGATTTCTGCTTTAGATGGAGATGCTTCTCAATATGTACGAGGAGATGGTACTTTAGCTGATTTCCCTACATCAACAGGTGGAGGTAGTTCAGTTTCTTATTATCTTAACACAAGTGTAAGTCAAGGTACAATAGGTGGGGTTGCTTATAAACAATTAAGTAAAGTTCCTATTAGTGGTGCTGGAACCGATGTTAGTACTTCGGCTAATGGTTACATAGCTAGTTATATTACGGATGCTAATGACCCTGCTTTATTAGAAGTACCTGCTGGAAACTTTAATTGTGAGTTTTATTTTAGTGTAAACTCTGATGCTCACAATCCTTATGTTTATGCAGAAGTATATAAGTATGACGGAACAACTTTTACTTTATTAGGTAGTAGTCAAAGTGTTCCTGAGTATTTAAGTAATGGAACTACATTAAGTCCTTATTACTTTGCAATAGCTGTTTCTAGTTCTGTTTTAACTGTAACGGATAGAATAGCAATTAGAATCTATGTAAATGTAGATGGTAGAACTGTTACTTTACATACCGAGAATAATCATTTGTGTCAAGTAGTTACTACTTTCTCTAAGGGGTTAATCTCTTTAAATAACCTTACTAGACAAAATCAATTCTTTGCAACAGGCACAAGTGGAACTGACTTTGCTATATCAAGTGCAACGGCTACTCATACTTTTAACTTGCCTGTGGCTTCGGCTTCAAATACTGGTAAGTTAAGTTCAACGGATTGGAGTACATTTAATAGCAAGGTTGGTGGTAGTGGCTCTGATGGTAGAGTAGCATTTTGGACTGGTGCAAGTACTTTAAGTAGTGATGCTAATTTATATTATGATTATTCTACCGATAGATTAGGAATAGGTACTAATACTCCTAATGCAAGTTTAGGGATATTAAACGCTAGTTCAACAGGTATTCAAGTAAGAACTTCAGATAGTGCAAACCAATATCAAGCAAATATCTTTTACGATGCCTCTTATGGTATGGTTTATGGGTATAATAGACTAGGCACAGGTACGGCTAGTAATTTAACTTTCTTTAATAACATAGGTGGTTTTATATCTATTCCTGAAAGTGCTACTAATAACATAGGTTTTAATACTTTAAATCCTCAGGGTTTAGCAAGTGCATCTGTGTATGACTTTACTTCTTTAAATACAAATGTAGAATTAAGACTACATAATTCATCAACAGGATATACTTCAACAGATGGTTCTTACATAAGAGTAACTTCTACTGCTTTAGTAATAGGTAATGATGAATCAAGTAAAAGTATTTTAATAAATAATGGTGGCAATGGTGTTGTTACTATTGATGGTACAAATAAAGTAGCATTAGGGAATATAGGTTCAATACCTATGACACAACAATTAACTGTTGTAGGTTCAATAGAAGCCTATGGTGGTTCTATCTATCAGACTGTAACATCTAGTATGTTAAAGGCTAATGCTTCAGGACAAATTATTGCTGCCATTGCAGGAACAGATTATTTAGCAGTAGGTAGTGCAGTTACAAGTGTAAGTGCTACGAGTCCTGTTTTATCAAGTGGTGGAACTACTCCTAATATTTCAATCCCTGCTGCAACAACTTCGGTTAGTGGTTATTTGACTTCTACGGATTGGACAACTTTTAACAACAAGTTTACTTTACCTTCTTTAACTCAAGGTTCTATATTATTTAGTGATGGTTCAACCATTGCTCAAAATAATAACAGGTTATTTTGGAATAATACAAATATGAGATTAGGTGTTGGTACACAACCTGTGTCTCAATATGTAATGTATGTAAAAGCAAATATTGGAGAAAATGGAAATGCTTGGTTGGGTATTGAAAATGAAAATACAACAGGTTCTACTGCGGTAAGATTATTATTAAATGGTGGCACAGTTGCTGGATTTCAGTATATACAATCTACAAACACTACTGAAGTTTTTGCTCAATCAGGTAATATACGAATAGTTAATGCTTCTAGTCTTGGTTTAGTAATAGCAGATACAACTGGTGCTGCAACTTTTAGTGCTAGTGCAACTGCTACATCTTTTGTTAAATCAGGTGGTACAAGTTCACAATTCTTAAAGGCAGATGGTTCAGTTGATTCTACTGCTTATGGCACAGGTTCGGTTACTTCAGTAGCTACATCTGCTCCATTAACAGGAGGTACTATTACAACTTCAGGAACAATAGGTATAACACAAGCTACAACAAGCACAAATGGTTATCTATCATCAACTGATTGGAATACTTTTAATAATAAAACAACATTACCATCTTTAACAAGTGGTTCAGTATTGTTTAGCAATGGTTCAACTATTGCTCAAGACAATGCTAATTTCTTTTGGGATGATGTAAATAATAGATTAGGCATAGGAACTGCAACACCTGAACAAATTTTACATATTGTTGGTGCAAGTGCAATAGTTTATATAGATGGTAATAGTGCTGGTACTCAAACAAGTTCAACTTTAAGATTAAGAACAGGTGGATTTAATGTAGGTAATTTTAGATATAATGTAGCTACTGACAATATTGAAATAAGTAATATTTCAGGAGGTGGTGCAGTAACAAGTGGTGCAGTTAAAATATATGGCACAGGTGGTAGCACAACAGGTTTAACAATAGCAGCAGCAGGAGAATCTACTTTTAGTCAAAAAATTCAAATTAGTACAGGTGGTTTAAGAATTGGAACTTCTGCAACAGAAAACGATAGATTAATTGTAGTAAATGGAACAAATTTAACAAGTGGCTCAAGTCAATATTTAGAAGTTATTGCTCCAACATATACTGGTAATATAACTAATTTATATGGAAGATTACAATATGCAACCTGTGATAGTGGTACTATTAGTAATGCATATATGCTATATTTGGGTTCTTGGAGTGGGACATCAACTTACTCTAATAAGTGGTCTATTTACCAAGAATCTACTACTGAAAAAAACTACTTTGGTTCTGCTGTATTAATAGGAACTAATACCAATTCAGGCTACAAGCTAGATGTTAGTGGTACAGGTAGATTTTACCAACCATTAACAAACTCTACTTCATATTTAGTAGTAGAAAATAATAGGGCTAGAAATGCAGCAGTTTATACTGCAACTACTAATGGTGGTTTTTATGCTGGTACTTCAATAGGAACAGATACTTTTAATTATCAAATTTATGATGGTGTTGCAGGTTCAGCTCGTTTAACAATAGCCTCTACAGGAGCAGCTACATTCTCAAATAATGTTGGTATAAATGGTGGTTCAACAAATTTCCCTTTAGTAGTAAAAGTTGCTACAAATCAAAACCTAAGAATTTCTACGGAAACATCAACATCAGTTCAAGCAATAAATGATGCAGTTAGTGCTTTTGTTACCTTAAAAGTAGATGGTTTGCCATTATTACTAAATAGCCAAAGCGGTGGTAATGTTGGAATCGGAACGAGTAGTCCAAGTGCAGGATTGGAAGTAGTTACGAATAGTGGTACATATAATGCTTTAAGATTAGTTTCAAATAGAGCCTATAATTTAAGTACAGATGTTGCATTGACTTTTAGATATTTATATGATACAACAAATTATACTTCAGGCGGTTTAATAGTTGTTGCAAAAGATAATACCACAATTTCAAATCAAAGTGGTAATATGCAATTTTATACCAATAATGCAGGAACAGTTGCAGAAAGAATGCGTATTACAAGTGATGGTAGATTATCATTAAAAAGAGGAGGCGGTACTGTTAATTTTGACGTATTTCTAAGTGGTGGTGGTGATAATTTTTGTGATGTAGATGGAGAAGTATTTAGAACTAAAGCATTTTTACCCCTTGCAGATAATGCTTATGCTATTGGTTCAAGCGGTTCAAGATGGACTGCTGTATGGGCTGTTAATGGTTCAATTCAGACTTCAGATGAAAGAGAAAAGAAAGACATTGTTAACTCTGATTTAGGATTAGATTTTGTAAGTAAATTAAGACCAGTATCTTTTAAATGGAAAATTGGTCAAAATATTGTTACAAATGAAACTATTATTGATGAAGAAGGTAATGAAACTGTTAAAGAGGTAATAACTCCAAGAGAAGGTAAAAGAACTCATTATGGATTAATTGCTCAAGAAGTTGAAGCTTTATTGGATGGTAAAGATTTTGGTGGATTTATTAGTGATGAAGAAACTGGATTAAAAGGGTTAAGATATGACCAATTTGTTCCATTATTAATAAAGTCAATTCAAGAACAACAAGCACAAATAGAAGAACTATCTAATAGATTAATCAAACTAGAAAACAAATAAAATGAAAACAATACAAGCAGTGGTATTTCCACTAAATTTAGGAACTGCAACAATTTTAAATGCTTATTGCATAAATGACAATTTAACAAATTGTGCTACTTTTTACTATTCACTATTAACTGATAGTCAAAGTCAATTACAACAAGGAAATTTAACTATGACAGGCACAGACTATGATGGTTGGTCTACAAATGATTATGCTTATAATTGGGTAGCAACTCAAATAGATGTTACTATTATAGGAGATTATGTTCCTCCTGTCCCAATAGTTGTAGAAACTGCAACAGTTGTAGAGACTCCAATAGTAAGCGAAGAAATTATAACGGAATAATCTTATATTTGTAAAAAATCAATACTATGTTAAATCTATCAGACGAGAATTTAAAAGAATTAGAAGCATTTATCAACACTATCCCAACTGCATATGGCTTACCGCTATTGCAGTTCTTAGGTAAATTAAATGCAGAACAAAATCCTCCAATAGAGGAAGCAAAAGAAGTATAATGACTCCACATAGCAATCAAGCCGACTTTGGAATGGTACTGAGTATTACTAGTGCTGCAATAAGCATAGCAAGTATTCAACCTATTGTAACATTCTTTGGTAGTTTGGTTGCTATTGCATCTGGACTTTTTGCCATTAGATATTATTGGAAAGCAGCAAAAAAGTTTAAGTAATGAGAGACATTGTAATTACTTTAGTGATTGCAGTAGTTCTTATCTTCATCTTTAACGGAAGGTACAACGGAAACGAACCTACAATAGTAACTCACATAGATACTATTTATAAGCACGAAATAACAAAGAAATATATTAAAGGGGATTCTATCCCTTTTGTCGTTTTAGGTATTGATACGACCATTGTACACGATACTGTACGTATAGTTCAAGATTATGCGTACGTACGAGCCTACTCGGACACTATAAAAGTAGATTCAAGCACTTTTATTATTAACGATACCATCTCCAAAAACAAGATTCTAAACAGGGGATTTTATGCCGATATAAGTCAAAAAACGATAAAAGTGGAAACCATTAGGACAACACCATCCAAAAATGAGCTTTATTGGGGCATATTAGCCGATTTAAGGGCAATTGACAATAAAGTGGGCGTAGGAGTTGGTTTAGCTTTTAAAACCTCTAAAAAGGGCTTATTTACAATATCAGCAACAACTAATCAATATTCAATCGGATATTACAAAAAATTCTAATGAAATTACCTGTATCATATAAAGAGTTTGTTAAGCAGCCAATTGTTGCTACTTTATTCATTGTACTATGTGGAATATCGGCTTTGTATGTTGATGTAAGGTCAACCTTCCAAGACCAAGCAAAGGCACAAAATGTAAGAATAGAAAAGGTAGAGGGCAGATTAGATTTAGTACAAAACGCATTAAGGAAATCCGATTCGTTGAGTGCAGTTTCTACTACTAAACTTCAGGTGCTAACTGACCTTAAAATGATACCAAAATAATGAGGTATTTATTATTCATATTTTTGTATGGTTGTAGTTTGACTGCTCAAGAGCCAAGTAAAGAACAAAAGATAGATAACGAGTTTCAATTATTGCTTAATAAAGTAAATGAAAACAATGTCAATTCATCTTTAGTTCAAAAAGAGGCATCTAAAAAAGAAAAGAAAATAATTACTAATACTATAAATAATATTAACAATTTAAAAACTGAATTAAGTGAGGTTAAAGCTAGGTTGGATTCTATTGCTATTGATACTGGAAGTTCATTCAGCTTATTGCCAATACCCAAGAAGTAAAAGAATAGGCAACGATTCGGTAATAATAATAACTATTGACCAAGCAAATAACATAAACAACCTATACAAGAACTACAACGATTCAATTGTTAAATTAAATGATTCAATAATCAATTCAAACTTAAACTATGCAAAACTTAATAAAAAAATATTTGAGAAAACTGATTCTATCTATCTATGGAAAGTTAGGTATGAAGCTGCAAGAGAACTTACCAATTATAGAACCAAAGACCACGAAAAAACCGACCAAGCAAAAGAAATAGGGAAATATCTTTTAATCTTTATAATCATTTTACAATTTATAAAACTTTAAATATGGAATGGATAAAAAATTTACTTAGCGATGAAAGAGGAAGCATAAGCACTAAAAGAGTGATTGCTTTATTAAGTGCTTTATTTCTTTGTATTACTTTAATAGCTAATTCATTTAGTCATTTAGAAATAGCACCTAGTGATAAATTAGTGGATGCAGTAATGGTTATTTGTATTGCTGCAATGGGAACTACAACGATAGATAAATTCTCAAAATGAAACAAAAAGCAATCCTTAGAGTAGCCTTAGTGCTTTGGTTTGTATTATTAATATTCTTTATAATGGCAAGTTATGTTAAGTAAAAAAGCAATAGACCTTATTATCCAGTTTGAGGTAGGAGGTAGAGCATACTATGATAAGAAATTACAAAGCCCTATTTGGGCAGGTGGCGAATCAGGTATAACTATTGGAATGGGCTATGATGTTGGCTATGTAAACGAAAAGCAGTTCTTTTTAGACTGGGGTAATAAACTTACTCCTAACTTCTTAGAGCCATTAAGAAAGACTATTGGACTTAAGGGCATACAAGCCAAGCAAATGCTTAGAGGGGAATTATTACAAGTTAAAATCTCATACAATATTGCATACGAAGTATTCGTTAAATGCTCAGTACCTAAGTATTTTAAAATGACTAAGGCAATATATCCAGAACTAGAATTGTTAAATGAGGACACTCAAGGTGCGTTGGTTTCTATGGTTTACAATAGAGGGAATAAGCTAGAAGGGGATTCTAGGATTGAGATGAAGCGAATAGTAGAAATGGTTAAGAACAAAGATTATGATGGGATTGCAGAGGCAATAGAGAGCAGTAAGAGACATTGGGAAGGCAAAGGATTAGATGGTTTAGTAGTGAGAAGGGAAGCAGAAGCAGACTTGATTCGTGATTCGTTAGCATAACAAAAACCTAAAATATGGCTGGAAGTAAAACCACAATGAGTGGTCAAATAGTCTTAGACTACTTGGCAAAGTATCCTGCGTGGATGCCCTCAAACACCTTAGCTACTCTAATCCTAAAAGAGAACAAGAATCACTTTACTGACAAAGAGAATGTGCGTTATCTAATACGCTATTACAGAGGCAAGACTGGTCCAGATAAAAAGTCAACTAACAATAAAGAATACTTAGAGCAAACTAAAAGAAGTTGCTCTCATTTTGTGCAACCTGAGACTTGGGCAGAGGAAAAGGTTGTATTTGACCTACCATTAGGAATTAAGAAGATGGGATTCATTAGTGATATACAAGTACCATTTCACGACCCAAAGGCAATAGATGTTTGCTTTAACTACTTAAACAAAGAAGGGATAGATACTTTGTTTATCAATGGAGACTTAGTAGATTTCTACCAATTAAGCGACTTCCAAAAAGACCCAAGAGTTAGAAATTTTAGTGATGAATACGAAAGCATATTAGAAATGCTAGGATTTATAAGAAGGTCATTTCCTAATTTAATTATTTATTATAATCTGGATGCAAATCACGAATTTCGCTATGAAAGATATATGAGGACAAAAGCACCAGAATTATTAAGTTTGCAATTGTTTGAGTTAGAGGATTTGTTGAAGCTAAATGAATTTGGGATAAAGCCTTTAAAGAACTTAGACCATGTAAAATTCGGTAAGTTGCCAATAATACATGGAGATACTACTTTTAGGAGAGGTAGTGGTGTAAGCCCTGCTAAGACCCTTTACGATAGGGTAAAGCAATCGGCTATCGCAAGTCATGTTCACAGGACAAGCGAGTACACTACTAAGAACCAATTTGATGGCGAAATGTTTACTTGCTGGACCACAGGAATGCTAATGCATCCTAATGTTGAATATTGTAAGCATGTGGACCAGTACAACGCAGGGTTTGCTTTACTAGAGAAAGAGACTAATGGAGATTATAGAGTTCACAATAAAAGAATAACAAAAGGAAAAGTATTTTAAATATAAAACTATGAAGATGCCTAAGAATTGGAATAAACTTAATTTAAGCGAACAGGAAAGCTGGTTAGTAAAGAAGTATCAAGAGATGATTAACGAAGTAGAATCAGTATCTAAGATGTTAGCCAAGATAAGAGGTGGCAATAGAATAGTAGTAAAGGAGATTGAAAGACCAGATGAAGCCTTGCTGAAAGCGTGAGAATCAAAATAATATATCGTAAACTTGGTAAGGAACAGGCTTACGGCATATCCTCTAGTGATGGCGTAATAGAGATTGATGAAAGGCTAAAAGGAAAGAAGATGATGGAGATATTGATTCACGAGATATTACATTTACTAAACCCAAAGGATGATGAAAAAACCATAATTCGCAAAAGTGTAACTTTGACTAAAGTCTTGTGGAATGAAGGGTACAGGAAAATAGATGATACTATTGACTTGCCTTTACAAGATGGGTCAATTTAGGTTGTTTTTTCTTGTTCATAGGTTCTCCTCAGTGTAAAAAGCTGGGGAGTTTTTATTATATTTGTATTCAGATATACTAATGGTTTAACGGAGGTTCGTTTTTACGATGCCTCCCTTTTTTTGCTCTTATGTTATAATATCCCTTAAAAGTAACATAACAATACCCATATGTTACTTTAATGACACATTATCGTATGAATAAGTGTATCAATCATACAATTATATGCAGGAAATTATAATTTGGGTATCACAATTTGTGATGTTCACGAATCCGTGAAAGGTTTAAAAATGTGAACACTTGCGTAGTTTAACTACCAACAATTAACAAATTTTGTTACAAGTCTATATAAATCAGTAACATATATACCCTAATTCTGTTACAATATTTTACATATTGTACCTAAAACATTGTACAATGTTCCCAATTTGGTTACAAAAGTTCGCTAATAGTAAACTTATCAATCATAAAAGTTACCCAATAAAGCAACTTTGAGCCGTATTTGACCGATAATCGGCTCATTTATGACTGATATATACCTAACTGCTTGATTATCAAAGAATAGACTAATTAACATAACTTTAACTAAAATAATTTAAATAATTTTTGGTTAGTATTGTAATCTTATGTTATCTTTGTTAAAACAAACAGAGAGGCACTCTTAAAACTGCACCATTAGTTATGAAAAATCAAAAATTTGAAACAATCAAAAGTTTTATTGAAAAAGAAGTTAGTAGCACAAACTTGATGTTAGCTTGTAGAATTGCATTAAAATTAATGCCTTATTCAGATGCTTTAGTTCAAATGATAGAAACTAAAAATATAGATAATGAATATAAACAAACCTTTAATAAGATTATTGTTGAAACAATTTGCCACGATTATAATGGCTTAATGTCAAACGATGAAGATTTTTTACCTAGATTAAAAGCAAATATAAAATTATCTGATTTAGTATTTAGTAATTAACCCTCAAAGGTAGGGATGCGACTACTCAACGCATATTTTAAATAACCATTATGAAAACACTATTAAGCCTTAACACAAATTTCTATCCCTACAATGGGAACTTTATCCCTCAAGCTGGGGACAATATTTTCTTAGACTATTCAATAGAAGATACTAAGTTCTTCGTAGTCAAGTTTAGGACTATTGACCTAGCAAACAATCAAATTATTATCTCAATTGAAAAAATCTAAATTATGACAGACCAACAAAACAAGAATTTTCAGGCAATCGTTATTTTAATCTTTGTCTTTATTGTAACAGGAATCTTACAAAACATTTAACCTTATGAAAGTAGAAAAAAAAGAAGTAGTCTGCATCAGGCTACCAGAATCAATCAAGAAAAAAGTAGATGCCGAAGCTAAAAAAATGTACTTAGCACCAAGCAAATTAGTATCAATTATCGTACAAAAATATTACGAATCTAAAAACTAAACTATGCAACCATTAATCTATCAAGGAAAACAACTTAAACTACACCAAAGAGCAACTTGCCTCTTGGAACTATTAAAGAAGGCACAATCAAGGCAATCTAGCATTGAAACCGACCTAATCAAATGGAGAGGAGCAACTTGGGATAATCCTATCAAACTAATGAATAAGTACGAAGATGACTACCTTATTAAGATTGCTAGAATGAACCAAATACAAAAGAGAATCTTAAAGTCTTATCACTTCCTGATACTGGACCTTTACGAGATTACCGAAGATTTTATGCTACCTATTAACCTTTTACATTTTTAATATGACATACATAGACAATAGCAAGTTCCAATTGCAAAGAGAAATATACATTTTAGAGGTAGAGAATGAGATGTTAAGAAACCAAATTATAAAACTTAAAATAGAAAAGAATGAACTACTGGTCAATACCAAGTCAAAAGGAGAGCAGACTGACAACGAAGGAGATGATAAGGTATTCTGAAACAATTATAGATAAGATTGCAGAATATTATAAAATACTTCCTAAGGACATCAAAGGCAAAAGCCGTAAAAGGCATTTTGTTAAGGCTAGATTTATAGCAATGTATTGTATAAAAAATAACACAACTTTAACATTAAAGGCAATTGCAGATATGGTAGGCAGAGACCACACTACAATTATCCACTCTTTAAAGACTATACAAAACACTTTAGACTTGCATTACGATACGGATTTAAAGGATGAATTAAACGAAATAAAAAGATTAATATAAATTTTTGTTATTCACAAAATAGTCTTATTTTTAATTATTATTTACCAAAAAACCATAGTATGATTAACTTACAAACAAACTCACTTATCAACATTTACAAGGCTTTATCTGCTTTTCAGCAAGACTGCCCTGTAATACACAAGGGAACAACTGGACATAACTACACCTATGCCGACTTCCCTACAATTCTTGAAGTAATCAATCCGATACTCAAGAAGCACAATCTAGGATTTACCCAGCTTCTTATTGAGGATGGATTAAAGACAATTATCTTTCACACTATTAGTGGCGAGGCAATTGAATCTAATGCAACAATCCCACAAATTACTCTTAGGGGTATGAACGAGTATCAATCATTCGGAAGTGGCATTACTTATTACAGGAGATATGCTTTAAGTGCTGCTCTTGGGTTGGTAACTGATAAAGATACCGATGCCTCTGGAGAGAAAGCTGCATCCGTATTTATTAAGAAACACAAGTCAATACTTGATTTAACATTAGCTATTGATATGTGCGAAAACTTAAACGAGTTATCTAAACTGCATTCTTTGAATAAAGATTTAATGAATGAGGGAATTACTGCATTATTCACAAGTAAAAAATCTAAATTATGATTGACCAAAAACTAATAAAACTAAGAGACTTAGTTTCTTATTGGGAATGGAAACATAGTGCTTGTCATAAGTTTTGGATAAATGAAACCTATCAGGAACTTAAAAAGGCAAGACAAAACCTAAAGGAATATAAGTCTAAACATTACCCATCAACCCCATTATTAACCCAGCCTAAGCCATTCTTACGAATGAATGATTGGACTGAACAATACGAAAACTATGAATGAATTTCCTAGCATTGACTTAATGATAGGTCAATTAAATAAATCAATAAAGGATATTGAAGCTACATCTATGTCAAGCGAAAACTATGTACTAAGAACATTGAACGCAGCTTTAAGATTAGCTTTAGATATTAAGAATGAGGAAATGAATTATTTTATAACTAAAAACAATTAATATGGCTATAAGTACTTGCTGCGGAGCAGAAACCGATATGGATGAAATAGGGATTTGTCCTGAATGTATGGAACATTGCGACTGGGAAGATGAGGAAGAAGATGAAGAAGAAATCGCAAAGGACCAGAAAGAACAAAACGAAATAGATGAAATAATGCTAAGAGAAGCAGAAGAAAAATTACATAACCAATAAATAAAACAAAATGGAAAAAGCAGAAAAAATCGGTGCTTGGACAAACAAGACCAAAACAGGTAAACAAGTAATTAATTTTACTATTGATGGCAAAAAGTATGATATGTATGTAAACGATTTTAAGAAGGAGGAAAAGCATCCTGATTATCAAATCGTAGAAAATACCTACAAACCTAAAGCCGAAACTAAAATGGAGTATGCATCTCCAGTAAACCAACAAGAAAGCGAAGATGACCTTCCTTTTTAGCCGTATTTAATAACTATCTAAAAACAAAAACTATGAGCCAAAACAAACAAATTGCAGACTACCTAAACAAAGGTAAAAAGCTAACTACATTAGATGCCTTAAGTAAATTTGGATGCTTTAGATTAGCATCACGAATAAACGATTTAAGGAATGATGGAATGAATATAAAAACAAAGATTATCAAGCTAGAGAATAAGAAGCAAATAGCCCAATATTCATTAAAATAGTTTATATTTGCAACAGGATGTAGGATATCCATTTTAAAACTTATTGGCTCAAAGCTGAAACCCTAATCCTACTGGGGTGGAAGCCGAGAGCCTTTTTTATTTATGAGTAAAGACCCAGCAGTATTGTTTTACACTTCTGATTTTTTAAGTGGAACATTTACTATGACTAACGAACAGGTTGGCAAATACATTAGATTATTATGCCTCCAGCATCAAAAAGGAAGATTAACTGAAAAGGATATGCTAAGCATATGCTCTGCATATGATTCCGAGATTTGGGATAAATTTAAGATTATAGATGGATTCTACCTTAACGAAAAGATGTCAAACGAGACAATTCGTAGGCAAAAGTTTACAGAAAGTAGGAGAAACAACGCTTTAACCCCTAAAAGCGAAAGCACTAGCAAAGCATATGCTAAGCATATGGAAACTGAAACTGAAACTAGAACTGTAACTATAAATAAAACTAAAATACTAGATGAGCAGTTTGAGGAATTTTGGGATTTATACGATTATAAGAAATCTAGGGATAAAGCAGAAAAGGCTTGGAAAACTTTAAATCAAGAGGAAAAGGCTTTAGCTTTACAACACGCACCAGTATATGCTAAATCAACTCCTGATAAACAATTCCGTAAACATCCTACAACCTATCTAAACAGTAAATCTTTTAACGATGAAATTATTGAACGAACTATTAGTACAAAACTTAGCTACGCAGAACTTGAATGGGAACGACTTAAAAATCTTGGATAAGGATGAACTAAAGGTTTATAAGGCTATGGAATCTATGCACATTGGTAAATGCTCAAGGATAGAGGTAACCGAGCATCTAAAGACTTGTATTGCTTTGAGTGGGATGCAAGTACCAACAAATCAAATATTTAATCTATGCGTTTCGTTTACAATAGAATCTTACGGACAATACAAACTAAAAGAACTAGGAGTAGCTTTTAAGATGTTTGCAGAGGATAAATTCACTATTGGTAATCATATAAACTTTTCTCCTAAGTTAATTGGGGAGGTAATGAATGCATATAAAAAGATAGCAGTACAAGTAAGAAACAAAACAATTGAAGAACCTAAACAAATAGTTATGCAAGTAGATGAAGAACAAGTAATGAGAGAGGAAGCCGAGTATTGGAAAACATCTAAGAAAGACTGGAGATTCCTAAATTACCAATGCTTTGATTATTTATGGAAAAGAAAACTACTAAAGATAAGCCCTGATAAAGCTGAGTACATAAAATCTAAAGTAAAAGCCTATCATTTAGCACAGGCTAAGAAACCAGAGGATATGATGGTAGATGAGGAAACTATGAGGCAACAATGCAAAAAATATTCCCTTAAACTTTATTACGACAACGAACTATGATAGAGAATTATATACCTATGGAGGATGTGCTTATCAGGATTAAGTACCACCCAGATATAAGCAAACAAGAAAAGGAACAATTTAAAGAATCCATTAAAGGAATCTATATGACCGAGAAAGGCAAAGTAAAAATGAATAAACCTAAAAAATACCAAAATGAAAGAGACACTAGGAATGATTAAATTCTTTTTTATCTCAGTTCCAGTATTTCTTTGTGTTTACTGCTCTGTAATGATTTACATAGAAATAAAAGAATATATCCAAAAATATGAGTAAGATAAGAGGACACGAGAACGCACAACCAATAAGATTAATATTTATAGATACAAAAGAAGAAATAGAGTTTAAGTCAGTAGCCTACGCAAAAAGAGTAACAGGAGTTAATGAGTACCAAATAAAGGAAAGCCTTAACCCACTAAAAAAGAAGCGTTTTGATTACAAAGAACGAAAAATAGTGTTCCGTATTAAGAAATAATCTAATTTTGTGGTATGGCATTACAAACCATTCCAAAACTTACAGGGAAAACACAAACAATTTTTAATCGTTATATACGACAAAGAGATAGTCAAAATGGTTATTTTACTTGCATATCGTGTGGCACTACTAAAGATACATCCCAAATGGATGCAGGTCATTATGTGCCTGTCAAGAATAGTTCAGCTTTAAGATTTGATGAGTATAATGTAAACGGAGAGTGCAAGGCTTGTAATGGCTTTGACCAATTCCACCTGATAGGGTATAGAAAAAACCTAATAGATAAGATAGGCGAAAGAATGGTTTTACACTTAGAAAGTCAGTCAAGACTTATAAAGAAATGGACTAGAACAGAGTTAAACGAAATAAACGAAAAGTATGGCGAAATTAAGTAGTAATAACAAAGTCAGCTTTGGGAAACGCAAATGTGGTAAGTACAAAAAGACATCTGGTCCTAAAGACAAACCTACTAAACCTTATAACCGACAGGGCAGATGCTAATCAACGAAATTATACCTAACCCAAAGAATCCTAGAATTTGCCGAGATGCTAAATTCAAATTGTTAGTTAAATCAATACGAGAGTTTCCAGAGATGTTAAATTTAAGACCTATTGTAATTGATGAAAACAATATCATTTTAGGTGGTAATCAAAGGTATCGTGCTTGTATAGAGGCAGGACTTACCGATGTACCAGTTATTCACGCTAACAACTTAACCGAAGAACAAAAGAAACAATTTATTGTTCGTGATAATGTTAGCACAGGCGATTGGGATTTTGACCTATTAGCAAACGAATGGAGTATTCAAGACTTAGATAACTGGGGATTAGATATACCAGCTTTTGCTAATAACGATATAGATGAACCAAAGGACAATTCTAAAGGTGGCAAGAGTTGTCCTAATTGTGGAGTAACTTTGTAAGAATAGTGAAATAATAGTGAGATTATGGCAAATGAACAAAATTTAACCCCATTTAAGAAAGGGGAGGTTGCAAACCCTAATGGCAGACCTAAAGGAATACCGAATAGCAAAACTAGATTGTTAAGATTGCTTGAATTGGTACAAGTAAAGACTAACCCAATTACAGGAGAGAAAGAGGAATTTACTGTGGCAGAGCAATTAGATATGATGGTACTGCAAAAGGCATTTAAAGGTGATTTAAAGGCTTATCAGGAGATACTTGATAGACTAGAAGGCAGAGCAAAACAAACCAATGAGATAGAACTATCAGGAGGACTGCAAATAAATTGGGAGGAGAAGAAAACCTATGTAGAAAACAAAGGAAGCATTTAGCCTCGTACTACTCGTAGCACTCGTACTTACTACGACTACTACGATTACTACGAATATCAATTATGGAACTATCAATAAAACAAACAACTGCTTTAGACCTATTAGAAGATAAAACAACAAATGAGATTCTATTTGGAGGAGGAGCAGGAGGTGGTAAGACTGCGTTAGGTTGCTACTGGCAACTTAAACAAAGATTAAAATATCCCAATACAAGAGGACTAATTGGTCGTGCAGTCTTAAAAACCCTAAAAGAAACTACCTTAGTCTCCTTCTTTCAGATAGCTAAAATGCAAGGATTAGAAGCCAACAAGCATTATAAGTTTAACGGACAAACAAGCCAAATAGAATTTCCTAATGGTTCTACTATTCTACTAAAAGACCTTTACTCCTACCCTTCCGACCCTAACTTTGATGAATTAGGTTCATTAGAGATTACAGATGCTTTTATAGATGAGGCAAATCAAGTAGATGACAAGGCTAGAAACATTATAAAATCAAGGATAAGATTTCAATTAGACCAAAACGATTTAGTGCCTAAGATTCTTTACACTTGTAACCCAGCAAAGAACTGGACCTACTCGGAGTTCTACAAACCAGAACAAGAAGGCACAATATCTAAGAATAAAAAGTTTATTACTTCCTTGATAGATGACAATCCTTTTATCTCTAAGCATTACAAAGAGAACTTACTAACTTTGGATAGTGTATCAAAGGAGAGGCTTTTATTTGGTAACTGGGAATACTTAGATGACCCTGCACAACTTATAGACTATGATAAAATACTTGATTCTTTTACCAATACTTTTGTTTCTATTGGCGATTCTTATATTACTTGTGATGTGGCACGCTTTGGTAATGACAGTACTGTTATTGGTATTTGGAGTGGCTTTCGTGTTAGGTTTTATCAATTCAATGGTAAATCAGTTGTTGAGGTCGCTGAACTTATAAAGAACTTTGCAACCGAACACAAAGTACCTATATCTAACATAGTTTGCGATGAGGATGGAGTAGGAGGTGGAGTTGTAGATATTCTTAGGTGTAAAGGATTTGTCAATAATAGTTCTCCATTAGTAAACCCTGTAACAAGAGAAAAGGAAAACTTTGATAACTTAAAGTCTCAATGCTATTTTAAATTAGCAGATATGGTTAACAAAGCAGAACTTTACATTCAGGCAGATGGGAAACAAAAACAAACTATCATTCAGGAACTAGAGCAAGTCAAACAAAAGTCAGTAGATAACGATATGAAAAAAGGAGTAATTCCTAAAGATAAAGTTAAAGCAGCCATAGGTCGTTCTCCTGATTTTAGTGATTGTTTAGCTATGAGAATGTTCTTTGAATATACACCAAGATTTCAAGTAAGTGTATTTTGATGTAAAAATCATAACTTTGTTTAAATTCTAATAATATGGCATTTTTTGACTTCTTAACTAAAAAGAAGATAAACACTCTATTACCTAATATTCCTTTTGATACAAGTGTCGCTATTCAACGAGGTATCGTTACTTGGCAAGGTGGTGATTCAAGAGCATTCGTAAGAGATGGATATATAGCTAACGATATTGTTTACTCAATTGTAAAACTAATTACTGATAAAGCTAAACTTGCTCCATTTCATGTATATAAAGTTAAAGATGAAGTATCTGCAAAAAGATATAAGTCGTTGATGAAGCAACCAGATAAGATTACTAACTGGCAAGAGGTAAATGATTTACATAAGAAAGCATTTGAGATATATACAGGAGACCAAAGATTAAACGACCTTTTAAAATATCCTAATGGAGAAGATACTTGGGCAGATTTAGTTGAGCAATGGTGTGGATTTAAGTTAATAACAGGAAATTCATTTATATATGGAAAACTTATTGAAACAGGAAACAATCAAGGTAAGCCGTTTGAACTATTTGCTTTACCTGCTCAGTATATGGCTATTATCGCAAACATTGAAATGTTCCCACCAACCAGAGTGGGCTACCAATTATACTATGGAGCAATGTGGTCCTTTGACCCAAAAGAAATATTACACGACAAATACTTCAATCCAGAGTGGACAGTTACAGGTGGACAATTATACGGACAAAGTCCTTTACTTGCAGCAGCAAGAACATTAACTAGAAGTAACGAAGCTAAGACTGCTGCCGTTGCATCATTCCAAAATGGTGGACCAGCAGGGGTTCTATTTATGAACGATGAAAGATTTGACCCTACAAGTGGTCAAGCACAAGCACAAGCATTAAAAAGAGCAGTTAGCGAGAAAGGTGGTGCAGCTAATTTTAACTCTATTGCAGTAAGTGGTTACAAGGTAGATTGGAAACAAATAGGTTTAAGTCCAGTAGAACTTAATATCATTGAATCAGAGAAATGGGATATGAAGGCACTTTGTAATATTTACGGAGTACCATCACAACTATTAAACGATGCAGATAATAAGACTTACAACAATCAATTAGAGGGAGAGAAAGCATTGACTTTGCGTTGTGCTATTCCTTTATTAGATGCTTTAACTGAGAACTTAAATAGAAAATTACATACTGACTGGGGATATAGAAATAGTGGGTTGTATGTTGGATATGATATGAAAGTCTATCAAGAATTAGAGGCTAATAAAACAGAGCAAGTTGCTTGGTTAAATACTGCTTGGTGGATTGCTCCAGCACAAAAGAATGAAATAATGGGCATTAGAACTCCAGACTATATTCCACAAGAGGAAATGGAGAAACTTTATATCCCTTCATCTTTGCAACCTACTGACCAATTTCAACCCTTGACTATTCCTGATAACCTAAACCCATAAAATGATTTGGCAAGATTACAGGAAACTCTATGCTAATGCCTTAAAACAATATTCGCCTAAGTTCAAGAAAGAACTGCAAAATCAGGTGAATACCTATTGCCGTACGCTAGACTACAACAAAATTAGCGACAAAGCCCTAAAAAAGACCATTTACAAGCTCCATTTAGCTATGGGTACTAAAATGGCTCTTATAAGTGAAAGTGTCGTTAAAAAGTCTGTGAAGGGGGTTTATGTGCCTATGGAGTTTAAATCACAAAAGACCGATGCCTTTCAGTATGCTATTATCCAAGTTCTCCAAAATGATGGCTTAGACCAATTAGCAGCAGATATTACCGAAACTACCAAAGAACAAATAAGAAGATACCTAATAGAGTCAGCAGAGAAAAATCTTACATTGCCTCAAACAATTGCCTTGCTTAGAACTTCAGGCATTACGGATTATAGAGCAGAACTTATTGCTAGAACGGAAACAGGCAGAGCAGCTAATATCGGTTCAATGGTAGGTGCAACAAGTACAGGATTAGTAACTATCAAAGAATGGATTGCAGCTAGAGACAATAGAACAAGGAGAGAACCAAGAGACCAGACAGACCATTTAATTATGGATGGGGTTAAACTTCCTATGAATGCAAAGTTCCAAGTGCCAAATATAAAAGGTAGATTAATGGGAGAGAATGGTAGATACGACCCAATGGACCATCCTTGCGATTCATCTGCAAGTGCTTCTAATGTTTGTAATTGCCGTTGCACTTTAGGATATGAAGCCGTAAGAGGTGCAAATGGTAAACTTTTAACCTTAGCAGACAATCCTCCAATGGGCAGAATCGGAGTTATTTGGAATGCCTTACAAAATGTAATGGGTCAAGCAATAGGAAAACTTATAGCATCACTAATACAATAACAAAAAAAATAATAACTTTGTCAATATGAAAACATACTCATCAAAAGACACAATTGTTGAAAAACAAGATATTGGTTACGAGGTAATGGATGTAGATACTGAAACTCGTAGAGTAAAAGCAGTTTGGGCAAGAACAGGAAACATTGATTTAGATAATGATATTATAGTTCCTGAAGCCTTTACTAAGACTCTAAAAGAAAGAGGTCCATTAGGTAAAAACTTAATATGGTCTTTAGTTGACCATTGTGCTGAAATGGAAGCCGTAATAGGTAAGCCTGAGCAATTATACATTGAGGGAGATATGCTTATCGCAATTACCCCAATAGTAGAAACTGAGAAAGGAGAAGATATGATTAAGATGTACGATGCAGGTCTTATCAATCAGCATTCAATTGGATTTAGTACAATTAATTCAAGCGTAGATAAAAACGGAATAAGAACAATAAGTGAACTTAAACTTTACGAAGGTAGTGCAGTATTATGGGCAGCAAACCCAGAGACTCCAACTATCTCAGTAAAGAGTGAATTTAAAAGAGAGCAATTAGCAAATAGGCTAGAGAAACTCTTGAAAGCGTTTAAAGGTGGTCGTTTCACAGATGAGACCTTTGCGTTGATGGAGATTGAAATAAAAAGGATTCAATCAGAATTATTAGAAATTGAAGTCATTAAAGAAATCACTCAGACCGAGCAATCACTTGAGCCGATTATTGAAGAAATTAAAAACAATGATGAACAAATCCTGAAGGCAATTAAAGAATTTAATAAAATATTAAAAAAGTAAAAATGGAAAACATTATTAACGAAATGGCTGAGAACCTTAAAGGTTTTCAAGCTAACATTGAGGCTAAGTTAGAAGAAACTAAAGCTGAGATTAAAGTTGTAAGAGATGAAGCACAAAAACAATTTGATGCTCAAGCTGCTGCAACAAAAAAAGCTGCAAAGCGTGAAGTAAAACATCTTGACGAAGTTATCATTGAGAAATTAGATGGTAAATTAGATGAGATGGAGAAATCAATGAAATCAAATGGTAAATTCCGTTTAGATTTAAGAGATGTAAAGTCTATGACTTTATCTGCAAGTTTAACAGGAGATGCTCAAGCATCTTATGCTCTTAATGCTTCAGTATTACCAAGTCAAGCAATCAACTTTAGAGATTTAATCCCTACTGTTCGTTCTGAAAGTGGTTTGTATGTATTCTACAAAGAAACTGCAACAACTAACAACATTGCTGCTCAAACTGAAGGTTCTAACAAAGGTGAGAACAACTACGCATTAAGCGAAGTGAAAGTAGTTAATGACTACATCGCTGGTTTCTCAACTTTCTCAAAGCAAATGGCTAGAAGTTTACCTTTCTTAAGCACAACTTTACCAAGAATGTTGACTAGAGATTTCTACAAAGCTGAGAATGCTGCGTTCTTCTCTACTGTTTCTGCTGCTGCAACTGGTTCTACTACAACTGCTGAAACTGTTGATTTGAAGCAATTAGTTGACTATATTGGCAACCAAAAGAGTGCAAACTTTGTATCTTCTGTTGCTTTAGTAAGCCCTGCACAATTAGGTCGCTTATTGAAAGAAACTATCACTGCTGGTTATTATGCTGGTTCTGGTAGTGTTATCGTTAATCCTAATGGTGGTATGACAATCTGGGGAACTCCAGTAATTGCTGCATCTTGGGTTACTGACGATAAAGTACTTATCTTAGATAACAACTTTGTAGAAAGAATTGAGGTTGAAGGAATGGCTATTGAGTTCTCTTATGAGAATGCAAGTAACTTCCAACAAAATATGGTTACTGCTCGTATTGAGTGTTATGAAGATATTAACTTAATGCAACCAACTTCAGCTATTTATGCTGACTTAGGAAATGTATAGTTCTAATCTTACATAGATATAAAGACCCCTTGCTATTTAGTAGGGGGTTTTTTATTATAAATAATGTAAATTTGTAAAAAAGATATATGGCATATTCTAATTTTATTATAGATTTTACTTTAACCGATATAGGTACTGTGGTTGAACCAGTAACATTAGCAGAGGCTAAATTGTATTGCAGAGTAACTACTTCCGTTGATGATAACCAAATCTCTTTAATGATTAAACAAGCAAGAGAAGCCATTGAAGTAGGCACAGGCTTGAGTTTAATACCTAAGACTGCCGTTGTTTGGTTTACTAATTTTAATGGTGGTTTTAATCTTCCTTATGGACCAGTTAATAGTTTTACTTCATTAATAGATGAAAATAACGATACAATAGTAGCTGCTGATTATACTTTAGTAGGTGGTAAGTTTCCACAATTACAAAGACCTCCTTTTAAAAACTTAAAGGCTACTTATGTGGTTGGATATGCAACTGTCCCTAATGACTTAAAGATTGCTATTTTAGACCAAGTAAGCTACGATTACGAGAATAGAGGATTAGATTCAAATACAGGTATTTGTGAAAAGTCTTGGAAAGCCTGTCAACGCTGGACAAGAATAAGCCCAATATTATGAGATTAGGAAGCAAGAAAGCAAATTATGTGGATGCCAATACAATGTACTCTGAAATAGGCTTATATGTGCCTACAAGGACATCTGATGGGCAAGGTGGCTTTACGACTACCTTTGCCTTGCAAGAAGTTGTATTTGGTGATTTTCGCCCTGAAAATCAAAATAGAGCATTATTAGAGGCTCAATTAAGTTTTACTCGTTCTGCTAAGTTATATATCAGGTGCAATGTAACAATCAACAATAATTACCAAATAGAGGTAAATGGTGATAGATATACAATACACTCTATTAAGGATGTAGAGGACCAGTTTAGATTTTATGAAATATTAATGTACTTCTAATGGCATTTGCAGTAAGTTTAAGTGGGATGAAGCAACTTGAAGGAAAGTTAAATAAATTAACTACTGCATTAAAGGAAGATGTAAGTAATGAAATAAATGCATCTGCACTTAAAATAGAGAATCAAGCTAAAAAATTAGCACCTATTAATTTAGGTCAATTAAGAAATTCAATAGCATTAACAAAAGATAGTGAATTAACATATACAGTTGCAGCAAACGCTTCATACTCTGCTTATGTTGAATTTGGCACAGGACCACAAGTAAATGTTCCAGCTGACTTTTCATCTTATGCTCAACAATTTAAAGGCAAAAGTGGTGGCAAGTTTAAAGATATGGTTGATGCCTTAACTTTATGGGTAAAACGAAAGGGAATAGGTAATGGTAAAAATGATAAGGGTTTAGCTTATGTAATAGCTTTAAGCATACTAAGAAAAGGTATGCGACCTCAACCATTCTTAATACCAGCCTATGAAATGGAAAAACCCAAACTTATACAAAGACTAAATAAATTATTAAATGCTTAATCCTAATATAGAAATAAAGAAATGGTTTTATACTAACTTGACAAGTTCAAGTGCATTGCCTGTTTATGATGGCATAGCACCTGATAATGCACCTAATGAATATATCATTATGAGTGGCAGAACTTCTAATCAGGATCAAGGTAAAATCAGCTATACTAACTCGGTTACCATTGATGTTGACATTGTCATAAAAAATAGTAACTTTGGTTATAAAAGAGCCGAAACGATAAGCGATTTAATACTAAATGCAATCAATTCAGACACAAACATAACCCTTGCAAATGGGTTTTATGCTTCAAGTTTGGTGGTAGGTGCAATTAGGAATTTAGATGGTTTAAACCCTTTGGACAACGTATTTAGAACAATAATAACTTATAATTTAATAATAACTCAAAATTAAAATAAAATGGCAGAAACTAAAGTAAGCGGTAGAGATTACATCCTACTTGCAGACATAAACAACGATGGTACTTTTTTACCAGTTGCTTGTTTAACTACAAACTCATTGACATCAACTAACGACACTATTGATGCAACTTCTAAGTGTGGTAATCAATACCAACCTAGTCCAGTATTTTCTCAATCTTTTGATTGTGAAGGTTTTGCAATTGATGAAACAGGAACTCCTAGTAAGGATTCTTACCAACAATTATATGTTGCTCATTCTGCAAAGACTTTATTTGCTATCAAAATGGGTAAAGCAACTCCAACTTCTGGAGATATTACTTATGGTGGTGCTGGTCAATTAGTGTTTATTAGCGATTTTGGAGTGCAAGCAGATGATGGTGATGATGTTAAATTTACTGCAACATTCGTAGTAAGTGTTCCACCAATTACACAAACTGAAACTGCATAATAAATAACCTATGTTTGAATTAAGACTGGACAACAACAAAACAATCCCCCTAAAATGGGGTACTTGGGCGATGAAAAGATTTTGCGAATTAGAGAATAAATCTCTTTTAGACTTAATCAATATTTTATCAAGTGGTGCTTTTGAATTAGGAACGATAGTGCATATAATACAAGCATCTGCCGAAAGTGGATGCAAAACACTAAATCAACCAATTGAATTTAACGATGTTATCGTTTGTGATTGGATAGATGAAGTGGGAGGATTATCTGCAAAAGATGGTCAGCTAATAGATTTTATTAAATTTATGCAGACATCAATGGTTCCTGAAACAAAAGAAAATGCCGAAGTAACAAAGGATAAAGGAAAAAAAAAATAGGAATTTATAGCTGGGATTCAATAATTATTCTCGCAATAGAAGTTGGCTTGACAATTAATGAGTTTTGGCAACTTACTTGGCGGGAATTTTTATTATATAAAAAGGCTTATGAGAATCAGCAGATAAAGGAGTGGGAAAGGACAAGAACTTTAGCTTATATGATTTATAGGTCTAATTCAACGGATAAAAATCAGAAA
>Ga0209107_10000270_pt1 | contig 31718 bp, 15 predicted proteins | sample LakErihyJuly2011_2_FD_187460 | JGI IMG/M metagenome (GOLD analysis project Ga0209107, IMG submission 187460) | Freshwater microbial communities from dead zone in Lake Erie, Canada - CCB hypolimnion July 2011 (SPAdes) (version 2) | ecosystem: Environmental > Aquatic > Freshwater > Lentic >...
AAACACGACCCGTGTATCCTTGACAACATGATTGAAACACCTGATCTTTCTCGTCTTGCCATGCCGGAAGCGGAGGTGCAAGCGCTGTCTAAAGAGGATCGTCTTGTACGGATGCACAAACTGTTGGAGGAGTCGCATTTGTTGCTTGATTGGGGTATTGAGTCAATGATTACCTCTCAAGGCAAGTCTGTTGCTGGTATCGCCATCTTGTATTCGGGTGGTAACGACTCAACTTGTTTGGCGCACATGTTTAAGCATCGTGCTGATGTGGCTGTTCATGCGAACACAACTATCGGCATTGAGGAGACTCGTGAGTTCGTGCGTGATACTTGCCTTGCGTGGGGTCTTGAGTTGCGTGAGTATTTCCCACCTGCTGGATCAACATATAAAGAACTCATCCTTGATCAGGGATTCCCTGGTCCTGGTCACCATTGGAAGATGTACCAAAGGTTGAAGGAACGATGCCTCAGGCAGGCTCGTAAGCAGATTGTTACGAATCCTCGCAAGGAGCGTGTTGTCTTTCTCGCTGGGCGTAGGCGCACGGAATCTGCACGTCGTGCGAATGTCCCTGAGTTAAACCGTGAAGGTTCTGTTGTTTGGGTGTCGCCGTTGGTGAACTGGACAAAGACGGATCTCTACACATATAGAGACTGGGCGGGCGATGTCCCTACGAACAGAGTCTCCGACTTGATTCACATGTCAGGCGAATGCCTATGTGGTGCTTTCGCACACAAGGACGAACTTGCCGAGATTGAAATGTTCTTTCCTGAGGTAGCCGCCGAAATCAGGCAACTTGAAGTTGAGGTTCGCGCCGCTGGTCTTCCGGAGAAGGTCTGCACATGGGGATGGGGAGTGAACCACAAACTCACTGCTGAGGATCTTAAATCTGGGCCGTTGTGTTCAAGTTGTGAATACAGGGCTGAAGGTGTGCTTGAGGAGCAGGAAGCTTAACTTCCGCTGGTGGCTTTCCAGTTACTGATGCCGCCACCCTCTTCAAAGAGGAAACTTGCAACTTTCAGGTTGCATTCTGCGTTCAGTAGAACTGTGAGGTCGCCGAACTTGGACTTGCACACCTGTGCCGTTACCGTCTTCCAACTTGAGTTGATCTGGAGCAGACCTGAGTCATAAGACCTGACTGCTTTGCACTTCTTGTAGGTCGTAGCCGGCGAGAGTTTGCAGTTTGATGGGCCGTAACCGCTCTTGTAGTTCCACCCGATTGCTTTGGTTTGGCAACGCGACTCACGCCACATGATGTAGGTGAACGACTCAACGGGAAGACCGTATTTCTTCATGAGTTTCTCGTATTGAGGGCAGGTCTTCTTTACTGCCGCCGTTGACACGGATGAAGCGTGTACTTCTGCGATGGTTGTCTTCTGTTTCTTGAGGGGTGGTACACCTGTCGTCTTCTCGCCCATCCGTTGAAGTTTGGAGAGATGCTTTGCTCGGGTGTTCTTGTCGTAAACCCCGTTTATTCTTGTGCGAAGAACCATTTGTAGTTCTGCGACTGCTGTTCCTTTCTGGCCCATTGTGAAACGGGAATGAAGAAGGAGGGACGGGCGGTCGTATCTGAACATCTCTGGACGTCCACCAGCGCAAGGCAATGCGCCCCAACCGCCAAACCCTACGGCTGGACGGAAGAAAGGCTTGTTCGGCCTGTCTTCAAGTTTGAGAAATACATTCTTGGTTTGGTATCCCGTGAGTGCTACTCGGGTAGCAACGATTATTTGCTCTTCTTTGGTGGCGTGATTGGGTCGTTTAGCGAACTCTGTTCCTCCGTACCCTTGCCAGGTGCTTAGTGCGATGCCTAGTCCGCCAGCCCAGTTGCCACCGTTCTTCCAGTTGCCTCCAGTTTCGCAGCGAGCGAGTTCATCCCAGAAATCTAGGGACACTTTGGCGTGCTTTGTCTTGCCTAACGAGGAGACCTCGTATGGCCTTGTGAAGACAACTTGTTCCACCTGTGCCTCGGCGACTTGTGGAACTGTGGTGTCGGTTGTTTGTCCCTCAGCGAGGGCTGGTGATTGAGCTAATGCCATGATCGAAATGATCAATGGCACAGCCATAAGAAGGGTCTTGCGCATTGGCTTCTCCGTTTCTGGTTCCCTGTCAGGGGTTCACTTTGGTTTCGCGCTTGAACGAGCGGGTGCCCGTTTGCGTGGCCTGGTGTGGCCTCTGACTGTCCGCTCCTCCTAGGGCGAATCCAGTCGCATACTTGTGTGCTCAGCACTTATGTCTGAGGGCGTTCGCCGTGTCGGCGTCCGGGTTCCTCGGCTGGAGCAACGTGTTTGTGCTTGGTAAGAACCTAACCTGTGTTTCTGGATCCGTCAACCACCCTTTGATTGCCGTAAACCATTTGGGGGGTTTGCCGTCAATGTTGCTCCCTCTCAAACCCTTGTCTTGCTAGGGTTCCCCAAGACCTGCGAATGGAGCAAGAATGTCGAAAGAAATCCTGAACTTCAAGGCGTTAAACGGACAAGTTGGCGTTGATGAAGCACTTGGAATCGTTGAATGCTTTGTGGCCGTAATCGGCAATAAAGACTCAGTAGGCGACGTCATTATCCCAGGAGCCTTTAATAGAAGCCTCAAACGCAGGAAACCCCGTGTTGTATGGGGACATGACTGGAATCAGCCCATCGGCAAAGTCCTTGACATCTTTGAGGTTCCACCATCCGACCCACGCCTTCCAATGAAGGTCAAGAGCCTTGGTCTCGGAGCCGTCTACGCCCGAGTTCAGTTCAACCTCAAGTCAGAAAGGGGTCGTGAGGCTTTCGCTTCTGTCACTTTCTTTGGTGAAGAGCAAGAATGGTCAATCGGATACAAGACGCTTGATGCAATCTTTGATCCCAAGATGCAGGCAAACATTCTTAAAGAACTAGAACTTTACGAAGTCTCACCAGTTCTGCACGGCGCTAACCAACTGACATCAACATTGTCAATCAAGTCCGCCGTAGCGAACCTCATGACGGATAAGAAAGATGCCGAAGACAATGGTTTCTCTACAGATCCATTCAAGAAAGCAATCGCTCTTTCTCTTGCTACTCAGGACGCATCGTCCGTCAGGGTCAAGGGTTACGACTCGGACTCTGTTGTGTATGAAGTTCTAGATGCAGACGGCACAAAGACCTACTCAACTTCCTACTCATTTGATGGGGAAGAGTTCCTGTTCGGAAATGCAGTCTTGATTAAGACAGACATCAGCGTTAAATACGATTCAGACGATATGGATGCCGATAAGCCTGTGCTTGATGCCGAGGAATCAGACCTCAGGGCAGCTTTGTTGAGTATCGTTTCTACGCACGGACGGTTCAACGAAGACAAAGACGGAGTATGGGCTGGCTACACCCCAGCCGATGAGAACAGAGTTGCCTCAATCGGGGTTAAATGCTCAAACTGTGTGTTCTTCAACCGCAACGGTTCGTGCGACATCATTGACATGGATATTGAGCCAGGTGGAAAGTGTCGTTTCGCAGTTATTCCTAAGGGTGTTGTGGATGTTGGTTCAGTTGATGAGAACGTTCAGGATTCCAAGGGTGGCAACTCCGATGGCCCATGCTGGCCTGGATATGTGCAGATTGGAATGAAGAAGGGTAAGAACGGGGAAATGGTTCCCAACTGTGTTCCTGCCAAAGATAATTCAGTTAAAGAATTGATTGAAGAAATCAAGGTTGGTAACTCACCAGGAAACAGCCGTCTAGAGAACCTTGCTTCGCTTGTTCCTGGAGCAGATGCTTCTCCCGGAAAGCGTGGCGGAGACTTGTCTGACCTTCTTCGTTACTGGCGCAAGATTATGGTTCAAGAAGGTGGCTTCCGTAGGTGCCGTGTCATTCTTGCTGATCATCCAGAGCTTTACCCTCTCAATAACATCTGCGCATGGTTGCACCATGAGACAACGGGTCTGTGGCCAAACGAAGGGTGTCATCACCCAGGCATGAAGAATTGCCGTCGCAAACTGAAGGGCAAGCCTTCCAAGCCAAGCCTTTGGTCAGAATCAGAGTTCGCTAACAGGATTACGAGGAACATTCCCGGCAAGTCTCTTGATATGGAAGATTTCAAGGAGAACACATCGTGGGATGATCGCGTTGGATCAACTTACGAGATGGCAAAGATGTGGTCCGAGGATCAGAACCTGCCAGAAGAAGAATCCGAAGAGGTTGACTACAAGATGTTCGCAGAGATGCTCAAGGGCTACTTTGCTGCGAACCCTGATGTGGCAGACGAAGTAAAGGACGACGATAACTGGATACACGAAGGTCAGGGTATGAACGATGACTGGAGTCAGCATTCATGGCTTATCCCAGGTGTTCGTAACCCAGATGAAGGTTGTGGCTGTAATCACGAGAAGACAGACGAAGTAACGGTCAATGATGAACAGGATTCAATCTCGGTCAAAGCTGGGCGTGTTCTGTCAGGCAAGAACATAGCGAAACTTCAGATGGCTTATGAAGCCCTCGGTGAGGTCATCAATGGTGGGTCTCCACAGCAGAGTGTTCAAGTCAAGGTTGATGAAATGGATGAAGCCACACTGCTTGAAATGAAGCGCATTGCTTTCGAGGAATCAGAGAAGAACCGTATTGCCGCCGAAGAACGTGTTGCCAAATGGGCGACAGAGGGTAAGTCGCTTGATATTGGTATTCATACTGAATGGCTTGCGCCAGTCGTTGCGTACCACGGAGTCGGCTACAGCGTCAAAGGAAACATGGTCTCCTACGATGTCTCTGATCTTGGCGAAGAGGCATTCAATGTCTTCTTCAGCGCCTTTGAGACAGCACAGGAGAACGGACGATGATCTGTAAAGGAAAGGGGATGTTGTACAGTTCTATCGGAACTGCCGACACTCTCCCTATTATCAATGGGGAAGTATCGATTACCCCGAAAGACAACGGAGGAACAACCAATGGCTGATGAATACGACATGAAGCGCGACTACTCAACAGAGAGCCGCACCGACATGGCAGAAGAAGGTATGGCTATGCCAGACGGTTCTTATCCCATCAAAGATGAAGATGACCTGAAGAATGCCGTCAAGGCTTTCGGTAGGGCGAAAGACAAGCAAGCAACGATGAAGTACATCTTGAAGCGCGCAAAGTCTTTGGGTCTTGAGGGAATACTTCCCGAGAACTGGTCTTCTAGCAAGAGCGAAGACGAAGACGAACTTGAAACTCCAGAAGAGGCTGTCAGTCTTGAAGAAGATGCAGTTGAAACTCCAGAGAACGACGAAGCCATTGAAGGCAAAGCTGTTGTCAGGGTCAATGGAGATGGAGGAGTCAAGAGTTGTCCTAAGGGCGCAGCCGATGGTTGTGGCTACAAATCTGGCGACAAGGTATGCGGTAAATGCGGTGCTATGGCCGTTATGACCAAGGGTGCCAATGAAGTCGCAGAGGTCATGGAAGATGAAGACGAAGACGAAGAGATGAAGGGCATGGGTGGAACACACGTAATGCCTGACGGCACCGTGATGGATGATGACAAGATGAAGGGCGAAGAACTTCGCCAGTTGAATCTTGCAAAGCGCAAAGCAAAGCTTGCAAAGATGGGCAAGAAAGATTCTCTTGATGGAGATTTCCTTTGTGCAATGGAACGCAAAGTCATGGACGAGGGAACAAGCCCATGCGAAGGCTGCACAGGTGGCTGTTTCCCAATCAAGGGCGGAGCAGACCTTCTTGAAGTTGAAGCAATGGCTGAGGATATGTACGACGCAGAAGTTGTTGATTCTGGCTACAGCGAGAAGTACGACAAGTTTGTTGTTGACATGCGTCGCAAAGACGGAAGGCTCATTGAGGCTTACTTCACTGGTTCAGGAGAATCAGAAGGATGGCACCCAATCACAGAAGACGCTCTTACTATCGGTGACGATGTAATCGGCGGAGACGAAGCGATCGAGATTGCTACTGGTTCAATCCAGGGCAAGGCTCTTTCGGTTGGTGTTCAAATGTTTGAGGGACAAGTTGCTTACTGCGTTGAGATGGATGGCGAAGATGGCTATTCATACGACGTATTCGTTGACACCGATGGCAAGGTTCTTGCCATGGATCAGTGGGAGTACGAAACTTCTGCTTTGGTCGCTGGTGAACAGAAGAGCGCAGAACAGTCAGAAATTGAAGCAGCACTCATGGAGTTTGAGGCTCTTCAAATGGAAACTGAACTCCACGAACAAGGATTGATCTAGGAGGATCACATGAAGAAGAAACACCGTTTAATTGGTCAGGATGCCCCGCAGGCCCCGCAGGTGACATTGTCGCCAGCCCCTGTACAGGTTGAAGAAGCACCGAAGGAAGAAGAGGTCGTTGAGGCCCCTGAAGCCGATGAACCTGCTGAAGAGCCAAAGGTTGAGGAGCCTGCTGTCGCTGACAATGTGGCAGAAGCCGAAGCTACGGAGGAGACAACCTCTAAGCGCTCGCGCAAGAAGCAGGCCGACTCCGACGAGGGCTGATTGCCCAGATGGACGCCGACGAGCGCATCGCGGGTAAAGCCCTAAACGGTAGAAGGTTGTCCACCAAGTCGTGGTCAGCAACTCTCACCGACGATACCGAGAGAATGCTCTCGGCAATTGATGACCCTGATCAGATAGTTGCTTCGGTATGGGATGAGAAGGTTCGTTATGTTCAAGATGTTCTTGAATCGCGCGTCTCTGTAAAGTCTCAAGATTCTTTCTCTCCTCCTCAAGGAGTAATAGAGGAAGCCAAACGCGCCTTGAAATGGATGTTAGAAGGACACGCTGGCGATGGCTTTACTGATGTTGGTAGGGCGCGAGCAAAGCAACTTGCTTCAGGATCGTCTGTTTCTCTTGCAACAATCAAACGCATGAAGTCTTACTTGGCTCGACACAATGTTGACAAGCAAGGACAAGGATGGAGTCCAGGAGATCAGGGCTATCCGTCACCTGGAAGAGTTGCGTGGGCCGCTTGGGGTGGCAACGCAGCAATCGGATGGGTTAACAAGATTGTCAGGTCAAGCGAGAAATCTTTACTAGAAGAAGTTGATCCCTTTGCGCAGGTAGCAACCGTGTTTCATTATTCGGCATCATTGAATAAGAAGCAAGCACCAATCAAAGAAGACTGTGGTTGTGGCTGTAACGATTGTGGATCTGAAGAAGAAACTGAACCATTTGTTCTTAGGCTTTATTCCAAAGCAGACGATGTTGTTTCATTCCATGAGTCGTCAATCATGACTGGTTCTATGTCTAGAAGGCAGAACCTGATTGATATGAAAGTTGCAATCATCGCTACTGCTTCTGGCGAACGCACAATGCTTCACAACCCAACTGGACATATTCTGCCTCTTCCTGTTGTGCGCACAAAGACAGGTTTGGTACGAAGCAACAACAGCCTAGGAAGAGCAGCTCAAGCCGCTACGTCCTATGTAATCCCTGGAGACATGTCAAGACTTCGTAGTCCTGTTAGGTCAACTGTGTACAGAGCTTTAACGCCCGGTGGTGGCGGTGGTCGAGGAAGAATGTTGGCTCGTATTGGCGGAAACCAGACTAGGCATTGCCCTCCGGGTTACGAGCATGGTGGACGATTCGCAAATAGGACTTTCTCAAACTGTGGAACTCAGTTGTTTGAAATGGCTCTTATCGGTGCAGCAAATGCTGCCAACGGCGTAAATAACAGAGGTAGAACTTCTGTTGTTGGTGCCCCATCAATCCGAAGGGGCGAAGCCGTCCAAGCCGGCGAATATCTTGGATCGCCAATTGATATTCAACGCGCAGCACAAATCCCTCCGATAGCCAAAGCATCAGCCAAGAAGATGGAAGAAGTTGTAGCCAAAGAAGTTCGGACTGCCAACTCTGCAACTGGTGACTACCGCAGACTGATCAGGTCTGACGGGGTCATTCTTTCTCCAGTCTCGGACGTCAACAGAATCGCCAAGCAGAGAAAGAACCCTGATATTGCTGGCGGTACATGGATCACGACGGTTGCTTCTCCCACCAATATCGGAGGAAACGAAGTTTCCTTGTTCGGTGCTGGCATCGTAAGTATCAGATACGCATTACCTGGATCTGGAGAACTTGGCATCTCTGCAATCAAGCCAATAAGCCAAGGAAGAGCCGCTGCTTTGCGTAGGAGTTTAGAAGCCGCTAGGCGTTCTGGAGACGAAGGCGGTGCGGCCCTGAGGCAAATGGTCAGAGACTCAAAGGGTGATCTCGTTTATGTGGAGAACTTCCCTGGTATCAACAAACCGAACGAACTGGTTGTCGTAAAGAAAGGCAACGAAACAAAGACGGTTGCTAGATGGATTTATGAATCTTGGATGTCGGGCGACTCAAAGGGCAAGAAAGGCTCGCAAGAATCTTGGAGCATCGTAGACACAGTTTCGGTACAAGGAAATGACGATGCTATTGAAACGACCAAGAAGGCTGAAGCCACAATGGAGTCTCTCTTGGCTACCGACTCTTTCCAGAGAGGTTCAGTCATTGACAAGGCAAAGACTAGCGATTATGGCAACGGCAGAAGGCTAGTAACGATGTCCGACGGGACAGTATGGGTCGAGACTAAGGGGTCTGGTGTTTCTCATCTTGGAACGGTTGTCGGCAACGACATTGCTAACGCTCTTGGTGTCCCAGCTCCGGCTTCTTTGATTGTTGGCAAAGCAAATGACAGGCGTTCTCTTGTTCAGCTTCCAGACTCTTTCAACAAGGGTAAGCCTGATTACGACATGGCTATTTCCGATGTGCAAGCACAGGACATAACGCGCCTTGTGTTGCTTGACTACCTAACCAACAACGAGGGGCGAACACCAGGAACAGTGGTTCCACTCAAAGGCCAAGGTGTTGATGTCGCTTCTTTCTCCAACGGAAGAAACCTCCTTGCGGCAGGCGGCAGATTTACGGGTATTGACCTACCTGCGTATCTGAAGCAAGACGGATCTGCTAGATGGTTGCTTGAGAAGATCAAGGAGCAGGAGAGCATCAAGGCAAAGATTGCTCAAATGTATGAGGATATGTTGAAGAACGCACAGCAATTTGACTGGGATGCTTATATCGCAAGGCTCCAGATTGCTGGCATTACGGACTCTGAGAAGAACCATCTTGAAACAATCAAACGTCTGTTCTCTTCACGTGCTGACCAGATGAAATCGTCAAGGAAGATGTTCCTCAGAACGTTAGGAGTCAACATCTGATGAAGGCAATAGCAAAGATAAACAATCAGAACGGAACCAAGTTCGCCCTTGCCGTAGAGAAAGACGAAGGCGTGGATGTCATCGGTCTTTCAGAACAAGGTAAGGAATGGGAGAAATGGGTTGACCTGTTGCCGTCGTCTGAGAGAAGGCTTGTTTCTCAGATCCTCTGGTCTCTGGGTGAGAGTTTCCAGATTGATGGACCAAGAGTGCCTACACGTGCCGAAAGAGTAGAGATTGATTCAATGACGACAACGGAACAATCTGAACAACAGATTCCTTTGTCCTGACAACGCTTTGCTGAATGGTAACCTCTTGCAGTTGGTAACGCCTACAGAATGACGGGGACATGCGTAAAGAACGAGTAGAGTTCTCGATCCTTCAACACAAGGCCGCCATTCGGGGGTCTTCTGTTGCGCTTACTGCGAGGACGAGAAATAGGATTTCTAAAGGTCTTGTCCTGTCGCAGAAGGACATCTCTTCGGATGTTGATGTAATCGTCTACGCCTTGGATCAAAGCCTTCCTTACGGATCGTTTGACCGTGTTCATTCTGACCGTATTGAAACAGCGACAAAGTCTTTCTCTTCACGGGCGCAAATCGCTCATAAGTCTCTTGCTAATGCCGATTCAATGATTGTCTGGGCTGATCGCATCGGCAACATTGATATCAAAGCCCTCGGTAGCATCGGCAGAGGGGCACAGGCTTATGACCCCGATGCACAGGACGCTGACGGTGACGGGTTAGTTCAAGACAACACTCCATGGGAACGCCCTAGCATCACCCAGCGCGCCAAGAGGAAGATCAAGAAAGGCAAGCGCAGGCTTGCAAACATTCTCGAACAAGGCGCAGACAAGCTTGATGAGAGGCAGAGCAGGCGCGAACAGCGTGGGCCACTCAAAGAACGTATTGCAGGTCGTCTTGACGATGTCGCTTCTCGTGTTGAGGCAAGGAAACTAAAGCCGAAGAAACCGAAGAAGACAAGGGTGATGGACTATCTTGGTCTTTCTCCAACGGATAAACCTTCAGAAGTACCAGAGAAGCCACGCAAACCGAAGGCACCAGAAGCAGATGCTCCTGAAGCCGATATCCCAGAAGCGGTAACGCCGACACCAAAGACACCTGAAGTTGCAGAAGAACCCGATGCGTGGGCCGAAGCAATTGATAACTGGAAGAAGAAGCCGTCAGGATCCGCCGCTGCTGAGGACATAACCGCTGCTGCTGTATCGGAAGACAAACTTCCCGGTAAAGCATTTGGTACCGCACACAAAGATCAGAACTCAGCACTGCTTGGAGCAAAGAAAGCATCAAGCAAGAAGAAAGATGTCGTACTTCATGTCGTAAAGGACGAAGACGGCAAGATGATTGTCGTTGACGACGAACGCATGAAAGCCATGAAGGCTAAACCGATTGCGTCTTACAAAGACGGCTCAATGATTATGCGCGATGGCGCACCAGTCAAGAAGAAGAAGCAGAAGGTCACCCAGAAGGAAATTGATGATGCTCCAGGCTGGTCTGGCGGAGGCAAGTTCGGCAATGCTGAAACTGCTATTGATCAGGCTTCTAGCAGCACCTACACATACCCCGACAAGACATTTGAAGAAGGCGACAGCATTCATGTTGTTATGGGTGATGGTGGTTTCGCTGTCCTAGTAGACGATGAGAAACTTCAGGCGTTAGGCGTTGAACCAGTTGCGTCGTTTAATCACAACGGTGAAGAAATCGCATGGGGAATGACTGACCCGGTCAAGAAGCCGAAGAAGGAAAGCAAGCCGAAACCTGTCGGTGAAATCCCTGGCGAACCACCAATGCCTACGCTTGATGAGACTCTTCCGAAGACTGAAGTTGTCAATGACGCAAAGAAGAAGACCCCGAAACTTGGTGGCAAACAGTTTGGTAGGCCGTTCAAGAACGAGAAGTCAGCAGCGAAACGTGCCAACGAACTTTCTTCTGCTGATGGCAGTCTGTATCACGTCGTTGAGACGGATCAAGGTTTCAGGGTTGTGGATCAAGATCGTCTTGATGCAATGGGTGTTAAGCCTGTTTACACATCCGACCAGAAGTACTTCAAGCCTGCACCAGCTTTCACACCAGAAGAAGATGTAGTTCCCGAGGCAGACAAGATTCCAGACGGAATCAAGCCTGAGAAGCAAACGAAACCGAAGAAGATTACCACCGGTCAAAGCGGTCAAATCCAGTTCGCAATGGCGATACTCAAAGAGGATTTGACTAAACCATCATCCGAATGGACCAACTATGACAAAGACTCGTTTGAGATGTCTATTGCTGAATTGGAAGACATTCTTGATTCGTATGAACAGAACAAGGTTGTTGACATCCTCAGGGAAGAGCTTGCCAAGATTGATAGTTCGTACTCAAGTCTCACAAAGAAGGTTCCCACCAAGAAGGAACTTGACGATGCGCTAGAAGCAAAGCTGTCTACGTTGGCGGATGCGGAATCTCTTAACGCCTCAATGGCGGGTGTTTATTCCGACAAAGAACTAACCGAGTACAAGAAGGTCTTTGAGAAGGCTCTTGCCGAACTTGAGTCTTTAACTCCGATGGAGATACAGGCTTTCGGTGCCTACAACGATTATGAAGACGAACTTGTAGGTATACGAAACAACATTGCAATCATTGATTTAACCATTGGCACAGGCAAAGATATTCAGGATGTCGTAGACGAGTTCTTCAAGGCCGAACTTGATAAGTCCAAGGTTAAGAAGAAGAAACTCTCTGTCAAAGAACATGATGCTCTGAGTAAAGAACTTGATGACATTATTTCAAAGCAGTACTCAAACCCAAGCAGCGACGAATTATCCACAGAAATACAGAATCTGGTTAACGCGTGGTACGAGAAACTTGACAGTTTCGAGACAGACGAATCTCTCAAACCGAAGCAATCTGGTTCAGCGCAACCTGCCTACATTGTTAGCGTTGAGAGCCTCAAGAACATGGCGGATTCCTACGGGTTAAAGAAGGTTGAATCCAAGGTTGAGAAGAAGAAACTTTCTCTCAAAGAGCATGATTCACTCAAGGATGAACTTGATGCAATGCTTCAAGGTTTGTACGGGCCTTCATGGGACGGCAAGAGCAAACCTAAGCCCGACCAGAAATTGGTTGATGCTTGGTACGAGAAACTTGATGGTTTCGAGACGGACGGTTCAGTAAAGCCAATCCCTTCCGGGTCTACTCAGCCTCCGTACATTGTTAGTGTTGAAACCCTCAAAGAGATGGCCGAAACATACGGCATGAAGAGGAGTGAATCCAAGGATCCCGTCAAGAAGGAGTTCACTCCTGCAATGGAGGCGAAACTTGGCGACTGGTTATTACAGGCTGAGATCATCAACGACAGTACGTCTGGTGTTTACTCCGATGAGGAATTGACTGGATACAAGAAGGTATTTGAGACTGCTCTTTCCAAGCTTGAGTCACTCACACCTGAAGAAAGAGAAATCTTTGGCGACTACGAGGAAGAACTTGCTGGTCTAGAGAGAAACATAGCAATCTTCGGGATGGCCGTTGGCACCGGCAAAGACATCAACGATGTTGCTACCGAGTTCTTTAAGACATACAAACCCAAGCCCAAGGTAGATGCTGGCGATGTGCTTGAAAGCACGGGTCTTCCAAAGCGTCTATCCAAAGATATGTCCCCTCTTGAGAAGGAAGCATCCAACAAGTTCAGGGACAGCGTAGGAGCCAACTACGAGGCTTACACGAAGCCTGACGGTTCGTTTGACAGCAAGAAGTGGAATGCTGATCGCAAGAAATCTGAGAAGGATTATCAGGATTCAGTTAAGGCTTACGATGCTTCACCCACGCAAGAGAATCTTGACAAGTATCTAGATGCCTACGCCAGAAGCCTGTTTCTCTCTAGTGAAACAGCCAATGCAAAGAGTTATTTCGAGAAGAAGAAGTCCGTAGCAAAGAACAAACCGCTCGGCAAGGACGAGAACCCCACATGGTTCAACCCAGCAACAGGTGCTGTTATGGATCCGATGACCGATTTGGGTCCCGACCTTAGTCTTGACGCATGGGTGGACGGTAAAGGGCAAGATATAGCCGACATGAACGGCACAACGGTGCGCGAAGAGGCGAAGAGTCACTTCAAGGATGTTGAATCGCAGATGAAGGAAATCGCCGACGACCTCAAGCCTGGCGGTAAGTACGACGGTTACGACAAGCTCAAACTCATGGACGCTCTCGCTGAGAGGATGTTGGGGTCAGAAGATCCTGCCGAGATGGACGCAGCCGAGGTGTTTATTCGGCTTCTAGAAACAGAAGCCATTACTGGATTGACCCCTAAAGACTTCAAGAATGCCGCCAAGACTTATGGTCTTGCAGCCAAGAAGAAGATCAAGGCGATGGGCACCGAGGAGAAAGAGTCTCCAACCGGGTCTGCTCTTTCTGGCTACAAGAACACGGTGAAGGAAATCCTTGGTTCCGACAAAGACACCATCGACAAGATGAATGATCTCTGGGATCTCAAGTACGAAATTGACAAGTACTCAAGCGATCTAAAGATTGATGAGGAAATTGACAAGGCGGCAGAGATGGATGCTGCCTCAAATGATGTCTACAAGGAAATTGAACAACTCTCTATCGCTCTTGATACAGAGAAAGCCATGGAGATTGCTCCGAAATTGGATATGGAGACAAATAACGTCGCCGACCTGATTGACAATTTCCAAGATACCGATGCAGCCAACTGGACAGAAGCACAGAAAGCGGACTGGTTGAGCCGGCACGCAACTATCAAGTACGAACTTGAGAGCCTTGGCAAAGACGGCCCGTTGGGTGACCTTGTAACCGAACAGCTTGACTACCTTGATGCTGCGTTGCAAGACTTTGAGAACGCGTTTGATACTTCTGGATTCAAGGGTTCTTGGTATTTGGACTCAGAGAAGAAGATTTACAACGTAGTCAACGCGGAGAATATCTTCAACGAGATTTCTGATTCAACTTTGAGCGACGAACAGAAGCTTCAAGCATTGGATGAATTAGGTAAGCAGCTGACTGGTTACATCTCTGATTTGAAGGTTGACGGAGAAACCGGTAGGGCTAATGAGATTCAAGCATTGATGCTTGATGTTGACTACACCAAGGAGAAGTTGGCAGAAGAAATCGGCTACAAGATCAGTGGTGAAGATTTGTTCTCGCCACAGAACCTTCCGAAGTCCGTATCAGCCAAAGAAACCGCATCCATGTCCCAAGCGGAAAGGGACATCCATTACGAGTCAGTCATTGGTGAACTTGATGCCAAGCTAGATAAAGCCAAGAAAGCCTTTGATTACGAAGCGGTAAAGAACATCATCAACGAGAAAGGTGATTTGCTCAAGAAGAAATTACTTGAAGACTTTGATTATGCACAGAACAATCCGAAGAAGGTAAGTCCTGACTCTCCAGTTCCTTTCAAGACCAGTAAGCAGATTGACGCTTCTGACAAAGATAACGCAACAGAACTAGTTATCTCCACGGAACTTAGCGCGGCCAAAGACAACCTCATTGACTATCTAGGAAAGTCTGGCATCGCAGACACAAGTCTTCTTTATCTTGAAGAGACAAACCTTCCAGATGGTGAGACTGGTGAACAATGGGTGGTCAAGTCAGTAGCGGGAGAAAGAGCACTCAGGAAGTCTCTTGTTGAGAAATTACGTTCCAAGGTTGAGAACGGTGACGACATTGGTGAAATTGCTGCCCTCAGAACCCATCTGCACAACTTTGATGTTCTGACAAGAGACGGTTCATACTCGTCAGAGAACGCTCCCGACATGACAGCCATAGACCGGTTCAATCATCTCGGGCCGTCCGCACAGAAGGGCATTATCAAGAGTCTTTCCAACTCCGAAGCGGACTTCAAGAAAGCAGCTCTTGCAAAGATTGGCACCAAGAAGCAGACGAAGAAGCAAGTCGCTGAGGATATTAAGAAGATTGAAGAGTCCGTCAATCCTCCAGAACCAGAAGCACCGAAGATTCAGAACACCAGCGCGTCTGCTGTATCTGCTCAAATTGAAGAAGTCAAAGCTAGTGGTGGAAAGATCAACCAGGCATTCATTGACGCAGCACCAGAAGGAGCAATCCTAGGAGTTGTGCCTGACTGGGAGAAAGCAAGTCAGCAAGTCAACGACGGCAATCCACCAAAGTTCAAGGGCAAGACAGGCGTTCTTCATTATTTCGAGTCCGATGATTCCAAGGTCGGATACTGGGTTGATGAGAAGTTCACAAAGAACGACGAACTAGGAGCATGGCAGGAAACGGTTCCTCATCTGTATTCCTACGATGGCAAAGATCCCGATGGCAATCCAATACCTGCTGGGGTTATCAGTGGAAGCATCGCTACACAATGGGTTAAGGGCGACTTCACCCCTTCCGAAGGTTCTCCAATCTTTGAGAAGTCATCATTAAGCACCTCTGACGAATACTCTCTCATCAACGATATTGTCAATCCGTTTGAACATGCGTTCATGGATTCAGGTAGCAAGAACTTTGACAATATCAACCTCTACTCAACAGATGCTAGTAAGGCTTTCGACAAAGGCTTCTACGAGAAGTTTGGATCAAATGGTGGTGTGGTCGTTAAGGACTCAGATGGATTGTTCCATGTCGTCAAGAGAAGCGAATGGAAAGCCCTCACGGGAGAACAACAGGATCAGTTCGCTGTTATTCGCGACATTAAGCCTGTGTGGTCAACATGGGCAGGAAGTGAAGTCGGCACAGGCAAGCTTCCAAACGATTTCAATGACCTCACGGAATCAGAGAAACTTGACGTAGTCACTGCTTGGATGAATCAGCCAGCGATGACATTGGATGGATTTCCAAACGCATACGCACTTCAGAACTCTGGACTTATATCTTCAACTTCCGACCTTCTTGGTCTCGACAATGAAGTATCAAGACAGAATATCGCTCACTATGTTGAGCAGGTTCAGGTTGAAATCAACAACGGCAAAGGCCCTGATGAAGAAATGGCTTTCTACTCTGTCAAGTTTGGCGATGCTGATCCAGTAATTCTGAGAATAAAGGGATCTAATATCCTCCTCGCAGATAAGTATCCAGCAATCTTCCAGAAGATTGGGGGATTTGATTCTTCAGGTTCGTACACGGACTATGTCGGTGAAATGACATCGGATTCATCCAAGACAATCGGCAAAGTGCTGGGCAATCCAGACGACAACGACTGGATGGAAGCAGAAGGAATTGATGCCGCTGCCACATTTGCTGTTGCGAATAATTGGGCAGAGAAACTTGACGGTGGTGGGTCTTCCCTCGCAAGCAAGAAGTTGGAAGAAGCAAACGTTCGTTTGGCTGACATGAAGAAGCAATTTGACATGGTCTTTGATGGTAAAGACATATCAAAGATGTCAGAAGACGAAATCAAGGCCGCATTTACCGAGAAGGGTCTTGATCACGACAGCTTCGTAACGAAGATGCGCAGTACTCTCATTCGCCGCCAGGCAGCAAAGGCATGGCTTGCAAATAACGCCGCCTACAACCTTGACTCAATGGAAACCGTTGCTGAGGTTAACAAGAACCTTCTTACTGGCGTGTACAACGATCCGAAAGATTTATTGCCAGCAATTAACGATGCTACAGAACAAGCCAACATCGCTAAGAAGATGATGGAAGAAGCCGCAGAAGCTTTGAATAGTGGCGTGCTTGGCGACAAGTCAACTGCTGAACATATTGCTGATTACATCTCGGCAAAGCAGAAGATGAAGGCTTCTATTGAAACAGAGAAACAAATCAAAGAAATTGCTTCTCAGTTCAAGGACAAGAAATATGCAGGCAAGACCGTGCTTATCGTTGACGGAGAAGAACGTTTCCTGAAGCAGGGGTCAGTATTCCATGAGAACTCACCTAGCGTTCAGCAGGCTGCTGATGTTGCAACAGCAATTGCCCCGATTCTGAAACAGGGTCAACAACTTGGAATCTTTAAGATTTCAGACGACAAGTACGCCGTGATTGACATGGATGAAGCCATCAACGCCAACATGTCGGCTCCTGAAGCGATATTCACTAACGCAGTACCAGGAAGTATGCCTGTTGCTGATGCAACCGACGTCATGGACTTAATGACTTCGCCAGGTATGCCAAAGGTCAAAGAAGGCTACGCAGGAATTGAGAACCTTGGCGTATCTGCTCCAAACGGAGTCGCAATCGGAAAGTTTGTTCCTTCTGGTCTTCCAGCAGATGCAAGCGACGAGTTGATTACGAAAGAAGCGAAGGTTTGGGGAGCTCACATTGCAAGTGGCGGAAGCCTCGCAGAAGTTCCTAACGATTTACTTCTTGAGGTTGTGTGGCAACACCGTGAAGGTGGTGACGGTTCAGAAAGATTCAAGTTCCTCTCAAAGGCTTCTGGATATAACGACACCTATGCACCTGACGAGAAGAAGAAGACCCATCGTTTCCTTGATACGGCTACAGGTCATACATTTGTTATCAAGTCGGCCACAAGGAATGATCAAGAAGGCGCACGCGAACTCTTCGGTAACCAAGTTATGCAGACCCTTGGCTTCCCATCGTCTGGTGGTCGTACCGCAAGTGTCATCTTTACTGCACCAAACAAATACGCTCAATACTCACATCCAGACTCCAACCCTGAATCAGAACAATTCAGCGTTCTTCTTGAATCTTCAGAGATGCTTTACGAAGGCAAGAACCTCGGCCATGTCAGGGATATGCCTAAGTCTCAACGTGACGATGCAATCTCAAGGCTTACGCCCGAGTCGGTTGCAAACGGCGTGGTTATGGACTCAATGTTCCGCTACTACGACAGGCAGGGTCATAACTGGATTGCTGTTGAGAACCCAGATGGAACGGTTCAGTACCACCCAATCGACCACGGTAATGCGTTCGGCGATTTCAAGCAGCACAAGTTCTTTGACAAAGACGGCAACAAGATGCCGAAGGGTGCCAACTCTCAGGCAACCGAAGACAAACTTGGTTTCATGTTCAGCGGTCTTGATGGGGAAGGAACTTGGAAGCTTGCTAAGGATTCAATGAACACCCCAGAACGCAAGCAACGTTTCGCTGAGGCAGTACTTCACGCCGTTCATCGCGCAGAGACAACCGATTATGTAGAAGAAGCGGAGAAGTTGATTTCTGGTCAGAACCTTTCCGGAGCAAACGCAGCAACTGTAAGGAAATCGGCTGAAAGGCTTAACGAGAAGAAAGCACGTATTGCCTCCTATGTTGAGCCAATGCTGAAAGAACTCGGAATGTCCGATGAAGAAATTGCGACCGCACGTCAGACGGTCGAGAACGAAGTCGGTACTGGTCTACTCAAGGCGTCAAAGACTCCGAAGAAAGTAACTTCACCTGGTCAAACGGTTTCCAAGATGACGAAGGCTGAACCGATTGCTGGTGAAGAAGCGTTCGGAAACGCTCCAGCTCTTCCGAATGCAAAGACGGTCACTTCGGCACTTGAGGCTGCGCAAGCAACTGTTGGAAGCCATCATTATGTCTCAATCGGTGGAGGACAGGTCAAGGGTGGGGCAAGAATCCATGTAACACCAGTAGCCGGCGGTGCCCCAAACCTGACAACAATGACACTGGCTATTGATGACAACGAGGCAAAGGCTTTAGCGGCTTCCTTGGCAGCAAAGATTGATGCCTCTGGTGCAGGTGTTGAAATCCTGTCTGTCGGAGGACAACATAGGTTCTTCAGGACAGATAACGGAGTTCTCAAAGCGGATCCACGCACTACGGAACTTGGCGACCCCAACGGTTACAACTCTAATTTGACGGAAATCGGTGGAACTGCTGGAGATACCGCCTCGGCTCATATCATCGCAAAGACTGAAGAGGGTCATGTAATCATTGTCAATACAGGAACCGCAGGAAGTGCGTACTCAACGGCAGGTACCGTGCAGGTTCATTTCGCAGGCGACACGGCACCAACTCCTCAACAGGTACATGATGTTCTTGCAAAGATAGGCATCAAGGATTCTGGTTACACAGCTGATGACCAATGGAAAGCACAGGCTGCCGAACTGTTGGTGAGGACATACGATGGGTTTAATCCAACAAAGATGAAAGAACCACTCGGAACGCGACTAGCAAGAGTTGCTTCAGAGCAAGGACTAACGGTCAACGATCTTGAGCCTTACTTTGACTCTATGGGTCGCATGAGGTTCAGGCTTAGTGATGAAGCATGGGCTCGAGTGCAGACCAACAATCCTGGTCTTAAAGAATCTGGTCATGTGATGATTAAGACGATGAACGCATACGCTGATGAGGCAAACATTACGCGCATGATTACTTCTGGTGGAGTACTAAGTAAGGCTGATCAGGTAACAGCAGGATTCGGTCTTGGTGGAACATCGGTCGGCGGCGGCGGCGGCGGCGCATCGGCACAAGAAGACCTTGGTACCGGAGGTGGAAAGGGAGTGTTTATGACTCCTGTGTCTACTACTGGAAAGCACATGGATGTATGGAGTACTCGTGGTACTGACGTCATCTTTGATGGTGAAGCGATGCTGCGAGATATCGGATGGTGGGCGCATGGCCCTCATGATGGTCCGTTCGGTGTAATCAACCCTGACAACAGCAGGATTGGCACAGTTTCCTCTAAGACATCTGTCGGCAACATGGTTAAGAAGGAAACTTACGAGTTCCTTCCTGATGGCGCGGCGACTCTAGACAAGATGAAGGGTGTCGTTCTAAGTGGTGGATACTCCGCAAACAGAAGGTTGAACCTCATCAAGATTTACAAAGACCAAGGTATTGATGAAATTAACGGCATCCCTGTAGAGGACTTCTTCATTGCGTCTCCTGACGGCGCAAGAAAGATGCTTGGCCCTAATTTCTCAAGCAGTTCACTTCATGGATTCAGCGTTGCATCAAAGTCTTCTCTCAATAAGCCAACAGAAGAATTGGTTGTACTTCCAGGCGACATACCAACAAATCTTAATTCCGCTTATTTCTACTGGGGTGACAAGGGGTTGAAGAAGACTCCTAATGTGGCTACAGCAAAGAAGCGCGCATTGAAGGCCGCCTCAGAGAATGCTGATGTCAAGTTCCATGTCGTTAGGGATGCAGCTGGAAACTATCGTGTTCTTAGCAATTTAGGCTTAGAGCAACTGATTGGGAAGAACTGGGGAATAACTGTTTACAATACCTTCTTTAACGGTGCGGAGATTGATGTACCAGGAAAGACGGTGGCGTAATCATGGCTATTGAATCAAAGAGAGTGATGGAGTTCGCTGACCTTGTGTCGGAGTACGAGAAGGTTGCTCCATGGCCAAGCACATCAAAGTCAGATGATGTTGATGAGGAAGAGATACAAATGTTCGGCACGGACAGGCCAATGGTTCACTCGTACCTCAACGATCCCACGGCAAGAATGGTGATTATGTCTGGCTCATTGGTTGACGATAACGGTCAAGGTGTTATTTCTTTGGCTCCGTTAGATCTTCCTTATTTAATTCTGAAACCTGCGTCACTGAACAAGATTGACTCGGGGATAATTATTGACACCTTAGACAGAGACAAGGATTCGCTGCTCAGACCCTTAGTGATTGAGGACTCCGAGTGGGCTATAGGATCTGAATCAGAGACGATGGCCGCTCTTCTCAATTCTCTCGCAATGAAGGACTCGCTATGAAAGACATGGTTGCTTTCGCATACAACACCGATGTTGGATCAGATGACGCACCGATTGCAATGATTACTCTCAGGAGTGGAATGCTGAGATTTCATGCTCCCGACGGGTCGCCGTACAAGAGCAAACTTGGGGTGCTAAACGGCAACTCTTTATCTCTTGATCCAGAGGAGGCTGAAGAGTTCTACTACGACTATGTTGACAGTTGGAATAACCGGTTCTCTGGTTGTTCGTCAATGGAGATGACAGGTAGAAACGCAAGGATTGCGGAGAAGTACATTCGTACGTGGGTGTGATGGCTGATAAGAAGAAATCAGTTTCTAAAGACGACGCTCTTGAGATGGCCAAGAACATTGGTTGTTCTGGCGCACATCAAGTTGATGGCACATGGATGCCTTGTGGGAGCGCAGAAGAACTGAACCGTTTATCCGAAGCTGCAGGGTCAAATCTTGAAGTGCCGTTCTCTATGCCTAAGGCTGCGAATGAAATGAAGATTTCATCGTCAGGTAGGAAACGCCGCAAACTTGTTGATCGTAAACGGTGGGAGAAACTCACCGAGAGAAGTTACGGAATGGTTGGCACATCAGCAGGGATTGTTTCTGCTCCTGCAGCCATGCCGGCGAGTCCAATGGGTGGGATTGTTTCTAGTGGGTCTGGCCCAGGGATAACAGGCGACATGGGTGGCGGAGGCAAAGGTATTGCACCTTTCACTCCAGAGGTTGGAGATCCAGACACTTTCACTAGTCCTGATGCTGCACGTATGAGGGCCGCTCAAGTTGGTTGTACTGGTATTCGCAGGTACACAACATCTTCCGGCAGGCAGGTATGGATGCCTTGTACTACGGGGGTGACCTTTGATCGTCGTACAGGTCAGGGTGCGTACAGGAACGAACGTGGACGTATTGAACAGCAAAGAATTGAACGCGTTGTTCGCAGGGAAGTGGCGAGAGCCTCGGCTTTCTCTGGAAGCAAGAAATCAATCCGTGGAAGCAGGACTAGCAGGAGGAACGCTAAATCTGTTTCAATCACCCAAGACGCAACTAAGTCGTTGATTGTCGCCGCGAGGGAACACAACGTGAAGATGCGATCAGTTGGGATGCCTCAATGGTCGTTTGCTTCTGCTTCGGAACTGAAGTCCGTCATGAGACGTGGTGTTGCTGCTTTCGACTCACTAAACCGACCCGATCTAGGTAATAGATCCAAATGGGGAGAGATGCGAGTAGAGGCGTATCTCAAGATGCTTTCTTCTGGCAGGCCGGATAATCCGAAATACATCGCTGATAATGACCTTCTGAAGAAAGAACATCCTTGGGGTCAACAGACCAAAGCGTTGCCAAAGATTCCTAGAAATGCTTCTAGTGCTATCCCATTAGACGGCGATGGAGATGGTGTTGTTTACGATGGCGAAATCCGAGAGATGCCAGCACCAACAAGAGCGGTTAGTGAACTAGGACGTCGCGCTGCTCTGATGCCTCTTGGTGGAGATAACGATGAGAAGAAACGTGTTGATTCTGATCCAGCAAACATTATTGCTAATTACGCAAAGATGAAAGAAACCGTTGAGCAGAGGTTTGGCGAGATAAAGACAGAGAAACAGGCCCACAAAGCACTGAAGAAGGTGTTCAAGAAGCTCGTTGAGTTTGACTTTGATATCGAAGAGAACGATGGAGAAATCCCAGCAACCTTGCGTGGTGTCATTATCGGATTATTACATGAAGGAATGAACAACAAGAAGTATGCCGACGGAATGTTGGTGTTGTCTTCAACTGGAAGAATGATTCACAATAACCGCATTGGTGGTTATATAGGTCTTGCTGGGGTGATGGTTCGTAACGGAAAGATTGGTGGCTACATTGACATCAATCCGACAGTAGGCAGAGGAGCAGTAAAGAATATCCCTGCTAATCCTAAAGCTACCGATGGTTGGTGTGATGCGGTTGTGAGGGACGCATTGAAGAAAGGGATGCCAGAATCAGACATTGATGAGATGTACGGTGCTTATGTTTCTACTCACGAATGGAGTCATGTTCTTCATTTCTCTAAGTCATTTGAAGATATTGGTTTCAGGATTGGGTTTGATGGTGTCGCCAAAGCAGGGGAAATGAATGGTCTTTCTCCGAAAGAAACAAGTGATGCAATCTATGAAATAGAGGCCAAGCTTGTCGCCGAAGGCATGTCCACGACAGAGGCTCGTCTTCTCGCAAGACAGTTATTTATGACCGAGAACTATCAAGCAATAGATGCTTTGTGGGCGTCAAGACCGTTTGACGGGCTTTCCGATGAAGAAGTTGCGACAATAGACAACTCTGGTTTCCGTTCACAAGTGAGTCCTTATGCAAATGTGAACAACTTTGAGATGGTGGCAGAGACACGATCTGCGCAGAAACTAGGTCACCCCATTCCTGAAGCAGATGGTTGGGCAAAGATGTCGGAATGGCTTGATGAGAAATCAGAACGCAAGAAGAAGGCATTTACCATTATGGACAACGGAGACCTATTTGTTTCGGTTTGTAGTGGTATCAGAAATCCAGATGAGGTTTCAACAAAGGCCCTCCCTCGTGATGCCGATCGTGATGGTTGGATTGATGAGAACGAACCGTTGAAGCGTCGTTTCGTTGGTTTCGCAACCGATGTAGCAGATGCTGTCAGAGGTGCTGGATCACGTGTCCGTGGCAGGAAACCAAAGTCAAGGGTGCGTGTTGTTTCGTCAGAAGGTTCCACGGGTCGAGAGAACAGACGAATTGCGCGAGGTATCTCCACGAGGATTGAGGAAACCATTAACGAACTCAGAGGTGGCGAACCAGAGAAGAATATCTTCGTACCAGATATCACTCAAGATGTTCCTCAACCGCTGGCGTCTTCAAGGTTGAGGAGTTTGCTTCCATCAAGAAAGAGCCACTACAAGCTTGTTCAGACTCAACGAGATTTCGCACATGCGCCAGCACCTCTTGGTGACCACAAGGGTGCATCAGTAGATGATTTAATCCAACCAAACGGCAAGATGACAAGCACATTTGAGCACTTTGGTCTTGGATCAGGGATGATAACTCCCGAGAGGCAAGCCCTTCACGATTCAATCATTGAGTCAATTATGTTTGGCAACGGTGAATGGTCACCTCGCAGGAGCGACAAGCCAATGGCTTGGATGATGGGCGGAGGCCCTGCAAGTGGAAAGACATTCCTCAGGCAGGGTGGTTTCTTTGATACGCCTCAACGTGGTAACGAGGCCGTCCATCTTGATGCCGACGAAATCAAGCACATGCTCCCTGAGTTTGACACTCTCGTCAAAGAGTTGCAGGAAAGAGGAATGGATCCTTTGCAAGCAGCAGAACTTGTCCATTCGGAATCAACATACATTCAGAAACTTGCAATCAAGAGAGCCTCCGAAGAAGGGTTTCATGTAGTAGTTGACAGCACCGGCGATGGTGGCCCAAAGGCGTTTGCTGAAAGAATGAATGCTCTTAGGGAGAGTGGCTACATCATCAAGGGAAGAATCGCTGATGTCCCTATCTCTATGGCTGTATCTGAGGCTGAGAGAAGAATGAAAGAGACAAATAGGGGAGTTCCTTCGTCGGTTGTTATTGATACGCACATTGACGTTGCTAGAGCCGTATTGCATGGTCTTCAGAATGGCGTCTATGACGATCTTGAAATCGTGAACAACGAGGATCACAGTAATCCGTACACGATTGCCGCCTACAAGGATGGGATTCTTGTCGTTCACGACCAGGAAGCTTGGAAGCAGATTCTGGGCAAAGCCTCACAGAACTCGGTTCAGAAGTATGAGGATGTCAACTATTTCGCCGAAGAAGGCAAAGCAAAGTTCATTGCATCAAAGCGAGTCGCTGATCGCAGGATACGCACCGCCAAGATTGAAGGATTTGACTCAATAATTGCTGAACCATCACCCGCACTTGCTGCTGTCCTTCCTGGAGGGGTGGACTACTCAAAGGTTAAGGCTGTGACCGAGGAGAGAAGGCAGGAACTTGCTCGCGCTTACGAGGAGATGGAAGTTGTGTCCAAGGAAGCCGAACAGGCGTACGAAGACCTGCGTACAGAAACCGATCGCCTATATTCCTTGCTTACCAAGGACATGGGTATCAACGTTGAGTTTGTAGACAACGACCCGTACAGAAGCCATCTTGAGATGATTGACGACATTGAGATGAACAAGACTCTCAAAGTCAAACGGACTACACCAGACGAGAAACACCCATTGTGGGACGATGAACAGAGTGACAGATTCAGAGCAATTCATGACGCTTTCGGCCATGCCGCTACGGGACGTGGGTTTGACCGACATGGTGAAGAGGCTGCTTACCAGGCTCATGCTTCGCTTGTTGAGGGTGCCCTCGCCAAGAAGGCTCTTGAAACAGAACTGCAAGCACAGAACGCCGCAACGATCACTACTGGTGCTATCCCTCCAAGGAAAGCTGGTCTGATTCCAGAGCAGCCAGCAACCAAGGCTGATGCAAGTGGGAAACTTTCATCCATGCCTCAGTTGATTATGAAGCCAGACACTCCCGCCACGGAAGACAACAAGACCCCAATTCCTCTCACTGCCGACGATGACAACTTCTATTCAACAACAATGTGTCACCATGTTTCAAGTGGGCGAACAGTCACCGCAAATGATGTTGTTGTGCCAACAGACAAGCTTTACGACCGACTAGGAGACGAGCCTACGCTGTCTCCAGAGACCCGGCAAATGATCTATAGAGCAGCAATTTCGGGTGTTTCTATTGAGGATTCTGATGTTGACGAAACAAACAAAGACATCGTCGCTTACTACAAACTGATGCAGAAGAGCCTGAAGAAGATGGGTAAAGGCGTAGTGGCCGATGTGCCCGTATCTGGTGTTGAATCCATCCCCTATCCGATGGTCAAGAAATAGATAGCACCCTTCCACTAGACAGAGTACTTATCTTGCTACTGTCTGAGTCAAGACAACTAGGGGCTGGGTGCTGACCTGAGCCAAAGTGGTCCATCACAATCCAATCATCAACTCTTACAAGAGAAGGAACAAGCACCCATGACCGACAAGGCAAGGATCAACGAGCTACAAGAAGCTCTCCGAGTAAAGATGGCCGACAATAAGGCAATCGCAGACTCATTCAAGATAGAAGACGGCACAGTCGTAGTCTCCACAGAACAGAAGGGCGCGTTCGACAAGAACATGCGCGACATCAAAGACATCAAGGGCCTCATTGAGGGTCTTGAGTCAATGGGTTCTGTAAAGAGCTGGTCAGACGAGCCATTGAACGAATCAGTTGCAGCAGTTGCAGCAGCTGGTCATGAGTTCGCAAAGCAGAGTGGCTACAAGAGCCTTGGTCAAATGTTCTTGGACTCAGCAGAGTTCAAGTCCCTCCAAGGTGGTAAGAACGGCGCAAACATGCCTTCACCATTCATGGTCAACGGCGGAGACCTCACTGGTCAGTACGGTCAGAAGGATGTTTACAGCAGCCTTGTAGACACATCTGGCTTGTCATTCCTCGGCTTCGGAACCCGTGAACGCGATGCAATGGTGATCCCACCAATGCGTACAAAGCGCGTCCGCGACCTGTTCCCAGCACGTACAACCACAGCAGCCGTGATTGAGTACTTCCGCCAAATCGGATTTACCACTCCAGGTACAACTGCGGTAAACAACGCAGGTCCAGTAGCACAGCGTTCAGGTAGCAACTTTGCCGCCAAGCCACAGTCGTCAATGGTCTTTGAAGGCCATCAGGCTCCTGTTCGCACGTTGGCCCACTGGGAAGCTGCACACCGCAACGTTCTTGCTGATGAACCACAATTGCGTTCAATCATCGACAACGAGCTCATGTACGGTCTTCGTCTTCAGGAAGATTTCCAAATCCTCCAAGGTGACGGCACAGGCGAGAACCTTCTCGGCGTGCTCAACACACCTGGCGTTCAGGAATACAACTGGTCAGACGGCGCAAACACACCAGTAGTTGACACCAAGGCAGATGCGATTCGTCGCGCCGCAACCTTGGCATTCTTGGCTTACTACGAGCCAACTGGCGTTGTTCTTCACCCGAACGACTGGGAAGATATCGAATTGACAAAGAACACCCAAGGTACATACCTCATGGCAGTTTCAATGCAACTCGGTTCAGAGGCTCGTATCTGGCGTATGCCAGTCATCGACACCCCAGCAATCCCAGAAGGCGAAGCACTTGTTGGTGCATTCGGTACAGCAGCACAGTTGTACGACCGTGAACAAGCAAGCATTCGCATCAGCGAACAGCACGCAGACTTCTTCGTTCGTAACGCAATCGTGGTTCTCGCCGAACAGCGTCTCGCACTTGCGGTTAAGCGTCCAGAAGCATTCGTCAAGATTGACTTCGACAGCGCTCCAGAAGCCTAATCAAAGCACTGCCGTAACAGGCTGGAAGAACCCCTCGTCAGAAATGGCGGGGGGTTCTTTCTATGTATGGGACAATTTGTTATGAAGGAATCAGAAAGTTTCAAGTTCATAGGAGAGACCCCATCGTTTGATTCTCTTCTCACCCAGATTTCTCTGTTGTCGGAAGACGACTGGACTCAGTACAGAGAGAGGAGACTTCGGGGAGGTGCCGCCGCTGAACAAACAGACACAATCCCTCTTATTTATGATCTTGCGCAGAACATCAACTCAAATATCATTCACGAGAAATACGGCATCTTCAATCCTTACATGGATGCAGTAATGGAATTGGTTAGCGAATCCTTGGGAACACTCAGCATCAAACAGGCGATGCTCACAAGGTTGCGTTCAGGGTCGGTCATAGGTAGGCACAGAGACAGAGGTCCACTGACTGCAAAGACACATCGCATCCATGTTCCGGTTATAACGAACGAACAATGTCTGTTTACTGTTGATGATGAAGTAAGAAACCTTCAAGCCGGGGAGGTCTGGATTATTGACAATGTGGGCAGATACCACAGCGTTGAGAATAAAGGTCAACAAGACAGGGTGCATCTAATAATAGACGCAATGTAGTTTCTTATTTACGGGTGACTATTGCGAGCCTGTCAGCGCAGTCAACAAGAAGTTTCACAACGTGAGAAGTTCTCACATCGGGTCTGTCCTCCCATGCGTAAAGATCATCAACTGATGCTTCTAGGCATTCCAAGGCCAGAAGCGCGTGTGATCTGTTTGACTGAGGTAACAGGTTGAACATTTCTTCTTCGTCGTCAGTTAAAGAAGCCCAAGGTATTCCACATGCAGAAAGAATTGCACCAGTAGCACTTACTGATTCATCGTCTGGGTTTCTGATTGTGCCTTTGCAATGTCCCCGTCTAGAGACGAGCACAGAGGCGAGCCGTAGAGCGTCTGAGGCTTTCTTCGTGGGTAGGTTGCTGAATCCCATACCCACGAATATACGGCCTGTTAACGGACTGGGCAAGCCCCCGTTGAACAATCATCCATATCAAGAAGGTCGAAACCGACAGTGTCCTGGAGGGCGACCGTGAAGTCAACCTTTCCGAGGAGCTTCTCATAGGTTTCCTTAGTGATTTCCTCGTATGGAGGAAGTGGGAAGTTGTGATCAGCATGGAGGAGGAATGAGACGCTCTTTACGGCGTTGTCGTAGTTGTTCTCAAGCCATTCTTTGATCAGAGAAAGTTCTTCCTTGCGGTAGTAGACGGTCACAGATACGGCGTTGTCGGCCCATTCTGTTTGCATCTTCTTCACCCATTCAAGCTGTTCTACGGCTGTCATGTCGGCAGCAAGGATTGATCCTTCAGGAGACTCACAGGGAAACTCCACAACCCAACGGCTGTGATCTTCCCTGCCATCAAGACCGACTTCTGGGACAACCTTGTATCCACGCTTACGACACTTCTCAATGAGTGGATCAGCGGCACCGAAACGGACTCGCCTGATGTAATAACGAGCGAATGCAGGATGGATACCCGGCGTCACTCCTGGGAGCAGAGAGAGCGTTCCAGAGGGCTGTACGGTGGTCAGGCGAATAGATGGGGTAATGCCATTCTGCCCCGACCACCAAATGTCGTATTCCTTGAGGTCTTCGTATGCCTTTGACAGCCATGAGATTTGCTCTTCGGAACATTGAAGGATTCCCGTAACAGACTGACCGAGCCGGCGATTCTTCTGAACTGCCTTGGTGGTCTTCTCGTATGGGTACTCCATAGATGTGATTGACTTCTGGACTTTGTAGAGGAGCCTGCTAACTTCCGACATTTGCTCATAGGAGGTGATGTTGGGTAGGAAGATTGTTGCAAGGTTGCATGATTCTCCATCGGCGAGACCAATCTCGGCACAAGGGTTGAAACCGTCAATGGTTGGATCTGGGTTCTTCTCTCCGAGGCGTCCTACTTTGCGAGCAAGACCACGGTTGATGAGACCGTATGGTTCACCAGAGCCGTCGTAGCCTTTCCAAAGTTCCGACATGATGTGATCGTAAGAGTCTGCGTAGACGGAGTTGTTTGAGTTTGCTCGCCATGCTGGAACTGTTCCTGATGACCAGTTCTTTGCGCGAAGGAACAACACGTCGTCAGGGTCGCCAATAGCAATTTGAGCCGAACGACGAGATGATCCAGAGATGACAATTCGTCCGATGATGTTGCAGATGTCAAGAACGTCTACTGAACGAAGTTTCTTTCCAGCGCGAGCATCCATCACTTTGCAGATGTCAACAACACCGTCAATTAACGCTCCTGGGCCAGATGCTGTTCCTCCGAATGTCTTCAGGGGCGCACCAAACTCACGAATGAGAATTGTGGAGTAGTCGAAAGATTTGCCTGTGTAGAAGTATGACTTCAGTACGGCATGAAGAAGTCTGCGCCAGCCTTGACGACTGTCAGGAACAATAATGTCTGCATCATTGGTGCGTTCGTGGTTAATTACTACGCCTGTCTTGACCTTTGGAAGTTCGTGAATGCGAGCGCGTTCTACTGAGTAACCAACGCCACCACCCAACATGAGGTAGTCAAAGATGAGCTCAAAGTCTTCAACTTTCTCAACGTTTACGAAGTAACAGTTGTTGAGACTTGTTCCGTTGAACCTGTCAACAAGTGGTGTGCCAAGTTGCCAGAGTGCGCGTCCAGATAACGAGCAGCGAAGGTTGAAGATGTGATCAAAGAGAGCTTCCGCTTCTTCGTCTGTCAGTGCAGCACCGATACTCATTGCACCATTGATGCAACGTTCAATTGTTTCTGGCCATGTTTCTTTACGACCTTCAACTTCACGCGAATAGGTACGCAGGTACACGATTTCGCCAAGTCCTCCGAAACCCCATGGTGCTTGTTTGTTTGTGTAGGTGGACACGAAGTCCTTTGAGATTGCCATCTTGTGGTTCTTTCTGTAGTTGTTGTTTGTTAGATGAGGCCCAGTTCCTGGGCTTTCGACTTGGTGATAAATGTTCCGGCTTTGGCCACTAGAACTCTGGTCTTCGTCATAGATGTGAGTTGAACATCCTTGAAGATGTCGTGCTCAACGCGTATCTCAGGATTGTCTTCTTTGTTCTTGTTTACTATTTCGCCGAACTGAATCCTAGGAGCAGCAAGAGGTGGTTCATCACTGAAATGTGACGCACAATCACCTGTTGGATGACCACAAATAATGCAAGGTTCACGGCCCGCAGAGAAGAGTGTTACCCCAGGGAATATCTCTTCACCTTGTGTTTCGTTCCGCGCGACCATACGTCGAAGATACTCCATTGGCGACCACTAGAGGAAATCGGACTGTGCTAGGAATACGCGAATATCTACTAGACAGAGGGCCTTTCTATGGGTACCCTGACTGCTAGTATTTGTCTTGTCCGTATCGGGCTTATGTAACTAAGGAGTAATCGTGACAAGAATCAAGGTTCTGTCTCTGTTCAGTGGAGCTGGCGGTCTTGATCTCGGCCTTCAACGCGCTGGGATGGATGTTGTCGCACTTTGCGAAATTGACCCCAAGGCACGAATGGTGCTTAGGAAACATTGGCCAGACACATACATATACAACGACGTAAGAGAGGTAACTCGTGAGCGACTCATCACAGACAACATTCACCGCCCAGACATTGTGGCAGGAGGAAGTCCTTGCCAGGACCTCTCCGTTGCCGGACGTCGTAAGGGACTTGATGGGTCAAGATCTGGACTCTTCTGGGAACAATGTCGTATCGCTGACGAAATCGGGGCGGATATCTTCTGGGAGAACGTCCCTGGCGCCTTATCAAGTAACAACGGAGCCGACTTTGCTGCCGTGCTGTGGGGAATCACAGGAGCACTCGTTGAGTTGCCCCCTAAGCAGAAGTGGGCCAAGTCCGGCGTCCTGGTGGGACCAAAGCGGACAGCCATCTGGCGTATTGCCGATGCCCAGCGTTTCGGAGTTCCCCAACGACGCCGTCGTATCTACGTTGTCGGATGTTCTGGAACCGTGGCACGAGGGCTTGCGCCGTTACTGCTTGAGCGCCAGAGCGGCCAAGGGAATCATCAGACGAGCCGAGAGACGGGGACGAGAGCTTCCGGAGCCTCTCAGGACCGCTCTGACGACGCTGGCAGCGACCGAGCCGGACGAACCGACGGAGACACCCGAAGTTGGGTGAAGTCCAAGAGGGCAAGTTCCAACACGGATGACGACTCTTGGAAAGAGCAGATTGTTAGCCCGACCCTGAATGCCTTTGATAATGGTGGCGATTCACGCGCAACTGTTCTTGCAGTTCATGACGAACCAATACCATTTACGCAGACCAAGTTCGCTCAGTATGGCGAAGGTATCGGCACCCTCCGTGCGAATGGTGGAGACATTGGTGGGGGATCAGAAACACTAATTCTCGGCCACACAACGGCTGTTGGGGTTGAAGTTGCTGCTTGTCTTAGGAGCGGTGGTGACGGTGGTGTTCCTTCAAGCAGGGGTGAGAACCTCGTAGTGCAAGAAGAAGCTTTCAAGGCAATCGGTTTCTCGCACACGCAAGGACTTGATCACCAGGCTTCTACATCGGCTTTCCCAACGCTTCGCGCTGAGGGTGGAGGACACGCAATCATGTACGACACCAATGAGACTCCAGTAC
>Ga0209107_10000271_pt1 | contig 31670 bp, 40 predicted proteins | sample LakErihyJuly2011_2_FD_187460 | JGI IMG/M metagenome (GOLD analysis project Ga0209107, IMG submission 187460) | Freshwater microbial communities from dead zone in Lake Erie, Canada - CCB hypolimnion July 2011 (SPAdes) (version 2) | ecosystem: Environmental > Aquatic > Freshwater > Lentic >...
ATTATGCACCCCAAGAAGGCCAGTTAGGAAAAGATTTAAGTCAATTAATGACGGGCATTGATTATGGAGGTGTTATAGTAGACGGGTTAGGATTTAACATAACAACAGGATGGAGTTCACAACCTTATTATACAGACAAGTGGGATAGTGTTGACAGTAAATTTGATGATTATTTTGTAACTGTTAGTGCTGGTACCCGTACGTTCCCTCCAGTAAACGGAGTACCGTTTCCTAGCAGTTGGAGTACAGGCACTCAAGTTAACATATACCATGTTAAAAATAACGTTGACTCTTATGTGTCTAACGGTATACAAAAAGAATTTGTCTATAATCTGCTTAATAATAATTCAGTAGTTACTACTGTTGCAACAATACAAACTGTTGGATTATCAAAAACATTTGTTGAAGCAGGAAGTTATGATACCACGTTAAAACTTTCTGATACAACTGGTATAGTTGAAGGAATGGGCATTATAGGAATTGGATTTGCATCTAATGTTGCGGCATTGGTTACCACAGGCATTACTGGAAACGGATCAGTAGTTACAGTTGCCTTTGACACCCAAACTACTCCTCCTTACAATGTGGGCCAAACAATTATAATATCAAATGTCCTACCAACTGCTTACAATGGTTCACATATTGTTACAGAATGTACCACTACCTATGTAAAATTTACAGCAACAACTACGGGATCTCAAACACGTCCAGGTACTGTTCGAGGAAGTTCTGTTCATACTGTAGATTCAATAGTGGATTCAACAACAGTACGACTAAGTAGAGCTCCAGACAGTATCTCAACTGGTCAACTGATTTTTACATTTGGATTTTCTGGAAGTACATACTTGTCTGTAGCTAATTCTGCTAATATACATATAGGAGACGTGGTTGCTTGCTCAACGGTTAAGGCACTACTGTATAATGCAACAGTTACAGAAATAGTTAATAGCACAACTGTTAAACTTAATTCACTAGTTTATGCAAACTTATTACCAGCTATTAATTTAACATTTACAAGAACACTAGTAGAACCTAATGATGTTACTATCAATGCTAACGGAACATTTGTATTAGTAAATCCAATACCGTTAAATGTGGTAATAAATGTAACAGGTACTATTAATCCAGTACGATTAGACGATCCGTATTATGGAATATATAGTGGCGCAAATATACAAACAAATGACAATGCTGTAATAACAACTCCAGTGTACAATGGAACTACAGGATTTTCTATTACATTGCCAAATACATTTACAGTAGTTGACGGTGATAGATTTATTTTTAGAAAGAACACAAGTGATGGATCAGTGTCACCAGCTGAAGCTGATTATGATACTTCATTAATTGGTGGCAATTTATCTTACACAACAGCAGTTGGTATTGCGGCCGATGACATCTTAGTTGACGGTGATGGGTTTATAACACCTACATCAAGTCCAGCACCTGAAGAAGTTGTTCCTGGCCAAATAGTAGATGCAGTTGCTATCAAAGTATATGACAGGCCTAGTTCAGGTTCTGCAACTATGAAGGTAGATAATTTTGTAGCTACAGGAACTCAAAGTACATTTGTTATGTCGCAACAACCCAACAGTAATAAAGCAGTTATTGTCAAAGTTGGAAATTTCATAAAAACTTCAGGTACTGACTATTCAATAGATTATAAAAATAAATCAATAACTTTTGTAACGCCACCGACTGTTAATCAAATTGTTAGCATTTTTAATATTGGATTTAATGGTTCAAATTTACTAGATCTCGATTATTTTATAGGAGATGGTTCTACAGTAGAATTTATTACTAAAGCACCTTGGTTGTCAGCAATTACAACATTAATTTATATAGACGGAATACCAACAGCACCTGAATTATTCCAAACAGATAATTCCTATGACTTTGTTAATGCAGTTGGGTTAAGATTTATAGATCCACCAACAGCTGGAAGTCTTATTAATTTTATTGTTGTAAGCGGCTCCCAACAAACTTTTGCAATTACAAATACAGAACGTGTTGCTACGGACGGAGTGGCTAAGACTTATAAATTAAGTAATGCTGTTGGAGTTACATACCCACTAGAATCCAGTATGTTAGTGCGTGTTAATCAAACAATACTCAAAGGTCCAAATGATAATTATTTCACTATAGAAAAAAACAGATTAAGTTATACTCTTGATCCTGCTAAAGTTTTACCTAATTCCGTAGAATTAGATGACGTTAATGTTTTAGCTGACGGTGTTAAACTATCATTAGGAAAAGATTATACAGTTGATTTATCTGGAATCACAATTAAAATTACAAAGGCTGCGTATTTGAAATATAAAAATACCTCGTTGATTGTAAGCATTACTAGTAATCAAGGATATTTTTACAATCCAGCTACTCAGGAAATCACATTTAATTTAGTTTATAGTACCAATGATATTGTTGAGGTTGTAAGTTCTTACAATCATGCAATATTAGATATGCAACGAACAGAGATCAACATTACTTCTAATGTATCGTTAACTCCTGATACATTGGAATTTTACTATTATTCAGAAATTAAATCAGGATTAATACATTTAGATAGGTCAGTAATTGATGATAATTATCTGTGGGTTATTAAAGATAATACGTTGCTTGTTCCAAGTATCGATTTTAAAGTTAATGATGATAGAAAATCTATTCAATTGGCGGTTTCTCCAACTACCAATCAGGCAATAACAGTTATCACTTTCAGTAGTAACGTATTATCGTCTGGTATTGCGTATCAGCAGTTTAAAGATATGCTTAATAGAACTCACTTTAAACGTTTAAGTTCAAATAAACGAACTAAATTAACTCAACCGCTATCATGGAAAGATACTATTATAGCTGTTGAAGATGCAACAAATTTTGATACTCCAAATTCTTCAAAGAATTTACCAGGAGTGGTTGAGATTAACGGAGAACGAATTGAGTATTTTTCTAAATCTGGCAATACTCTAAGTAGACTACGCCGAGGTACTTTGGGAACAGGTGTTAAAAATCTATATGCTGTTGGCACAGCAGTACAGGATATTGGACCTACAGAAACAGTACCCTACACTGAAAGTTCTATTGTGGAACAAATTATTTCAGATGGCACACACATTGTTAATTTAGGATTCACACCAACAAAGTCAAAAGAGATGTGGACATATAGATCTGGTTTTACCAGTAACATTCCAACCGGGTACGGACAATCTGATGATATTGAAGTGTTTATTGGTGGGTACAACGACGGAGCAATTTGGGCGCCAAATATTGTATACCCAGTTGGAGTTATTGTAAATGTTGGTAGTTATACCTACAGATGTACAGCAGGACATACTAGTGGATCTAACTTTATTGATGATGTTAATAAATGGGAGTTTTTTGTAGGTAATATTCGATTAAAGAAAAAACCTTACAAGATGCACAATGTTAACAACGCTCCTCGTAGCCCTGCTGGGGATGTGCAGTTAGATGCTGAATTTGCCGTTGACGGGTTGACAAATCAGTTAAGATTAACTCATTTACTAAGTACAGGAACGCAAGTAACTGTTGTTAAGCGCACCGGCACCGCCTGGGACAGCATAGTAAATATTCAGAACGATACTAGCAAAATTTCTGAATTTTTAAAGTCTAGCCCTGGAATTTGGTACACAGATTATAAGAATTAATTTAATAAACTAGCAGATAATAGCTGTTGATAAATATAAGATAAAGAGAGATTGATATGCAGACTAAAGACGCAACTGGAATCCATATAGAAGGTCATATTAAAATATTTGACCCTGTTTCCGCTGAAGTTTATATTGATAAACGCAACGCAATTCATTACGAAAATATCAGCATTGCCCTAGCAGAAAGTATGGCTAACAGCGGTCAAGGTTTTATTTACACAATGGCATTTGGAAACGGCGGAACAGCAATCGATCCTACAGGTATTATCACGTATCTGACTCCAAATACCAGTGGCACAAATGCAAGTTTGTATAATCAAACATATAGCAAGGTAATTAATAACAATGCCAGTACCAACCTTGATCCTACACGAAATTTTATAGAATCTCGACACGTAACAGGCACAAATTACACTGATATTTTTGTTACTTGTTTACTGGACTACGGCGAGCCTGGCGGACAAGGCGCATATGACACTGCATCAGATAACGAATCAACTTTTGTTTTTGATGAATTAGGTTTACAAAGCCGCAATGAAGACGGTTCGGCCTTGTTATTAACCCATGTTGTTTTTCACCCGGTACTTAAAAGTCTTAACAGATTGATACAGATAGATTACACTGTGCGTATACAAAGTTTAACTGGCCTAGTGGGAGTTTAAACCATGACTTATCAAGTTACCTTTACTGAAGCAGATAATCCAGCAAAACCGCCATTAGTTGTTCAAGATCTAAGTCTTAACAGTCAAACAAGTATATCATTTGTTGGACAAAACTATTCAGGATATGGGCCAATAATTGCCAACAATTTTTTACATTTGTTAGAAAATTTTGCTAGCCCAACGGCTCCAAGTAGTCCTGTTGAAGGACAGCTATGGTACAATACTGCTGTTAGTACATTATATGTATGGGATAGCACCAGCTGGAACACAGCAGGGTCATTAAAAAAATCAACAAGTGCTCCAGAAGTTGCAAATAGCCTTCAAGGAGATTTGTGGGTTGATACTGCAAACAGCCAACTATATTTGTTTTCAGGATCTAATTGGTTACTGGTTGGACCACAGTACAGTCAAGGCACATTAACAGGGCCAATAGTTGAGAGTATTGTTGATACAAACAATATTTCACATAGCGTAATTTCTAATTATGCTTCCAATGCATCAACTAGAGTCAGTTATAGAATCAGTATTGTTAGCAAAGATACATTTACTCCCAAACTGTTGGTTCCTGGATTTATCACAATTAATCAAGGTGTTAATTTAAGTACAGTAGATGCCACTAGCACATCTAGTCTTACAAGATTTTGGGGTACAGCGCAACAAGCTGACGCATTATTAATTGGCACAACAACAGTTCCTGCGGCAAATTTTTTAAGATCCGACACTAGTAGTGTAAGTAATTTTCCTATCAGTATTAGATCAAGTGGCGGCCTGACAGTGGGTTCTGATCTAAGTTTTAATATTGGAACTTCGGGTAGCTCAACAGTACTTTATAATAGAAATAGTGGCAGTAACATTTCGTTTCAACTGAATAGTGGTACTAGAACTCAAACAACATTGTATCTTGATTCAACAGGCAAAATTGGAGTTGGTTTAGATAACACAAGTCCAGCTTCAACTTTAGATGTAGCAGGACTAATCACAGTTAGTACAGGAATAAATGTTACTGGTAATACAAATTCAACCAGTTTAACTACTGGTAGTATTAAAACGCAAGGGGGACTGGCTGTTACACTAAACAGTAATTTTGGCGGAACTGTTTCAACATATGGTAATATACTAACAAATAATTTAATTAACGGAAATCCCACTGCTGGCCCAGTTATATTACCAGGTGCAGATTCAGCAACTGGGTTATACGATATTGGATCTTCTGCTAGAAGATTTAGAAACATTTATGCACAATCATTTATTGGAACTTTTAATGGTAGTTTTACTGGATCATTAGCAGGAAGCGTAAATGGCAGTGCCGCAAAATTGGCAAGCCCAACACAATTTAGTTTAACAGGTGACATATCTAGCAATATTGTTAGTTTTGATGGCCAAAGTAGTTCAAGTCAAGCAATTTTTACTACCACAGTTAGTAATGCTATTATCAGTAATAAAACTTCAGTATCGGATACTACACTTAGTGATGAATTTTTAATGCACCGACCAGGAGTTGGATTATTAAAAACAACTAAACAAACATTATTAAACCATGTTGCAACAATGCCAGTTGGTTGTGTAATGCCATTTGCAGGCGTAATAATTCCAACAGGATACTTGTTATGTGACGGAAGTGAATTGCCAATAAGCACTTATTCTGTATTATTTGGAGTAATTGGTTATACTTACAAAGCGGCAGTATTATTACAAGGATTAAACACATTTGCAATTCCTGATCTTAGAGGAAGGTTCCCGTTAGGTCGAGACAACATGAGTAACGGATTAACAGTTCCTTACAAAGACGGATCTGGTACGCAGATCAGCGCAGGCGGTGGAGCCGCAAACCGTGTCAGTGATGTCACAGCAGACATACTTGGAACAGGATCGGGCGCCCAACAGGTTACCTTAACTTCGTCAAATTTACCTGACCACAAACATAGTTTAAAAAGTGATAGTAATACTCAGTATTATGCAGTTGGCATCCAAAATGCTCCAGCAGATCCTTATTCTGCTGGATCAGCAGTATCGTTAGCGGCAGCAGGCAGCACAGGGCAAGGACAAGCATTGTCAAATAGTGGTGGAATAATATCAACGCAAACAGGAGCATCCATCAACATTATGAATCCTTACGAAACTATTAATTATATAATTTTTACTGGTGTCATATAATGAGTTATACTATATTAAAAACAGACGGATCGGCATTAACTAGTGTAGTAGATGGCTCGATTGATCAACTTGCAACAGATTTAACGCTGATAGGAAAGAATTTTTCTGGGTTTGGTGTGTTCATTAACGATAATTTTGTTAGATTATTAGAAAATTTTTCCAATACAGTAGAGCCTAGCAACCCAATAACTGGTCAATTATGGTATGATACAACTGAAAATCGTTTAAAAGTATATAATGGAACGCAATTTGTTGTAAGTGGCGGCACTATAACATCAAGTACACCTCCCAGTAATTTAGCCGCTGGCGATTTATGGATTGATAATATTCGTGAGCAACTATATTTTAATGATGGTATTGCAACACTGTTGGCAGGCCCAATTTATTCAGCTCAGCAAGGATTGTCAGGGTTCACCGTTGAAGACATCTTGGATTCGAATGAAATTTCTAGATCAGTGGTTTATTTGTTTGTGGCTCAAACTTTACTAGGAGTTTTTAGTAAGGTTGCATTTACCCCCAAAACACAAATTATCGGAATGCCAGTGAGTTTAAATGTGGGATTCACATCTAGTACAATTTCAGGATTTGTATTTGACACTATTACTACTAAAGCAAATGCTTTGGTATCAGCAGAAGGTATATTAAAGACAGCAGAAGACTTTGTATCAACCAGCAATGACAGTCAGAGCACTGGGACACTTAGCATACAAAATTCAACTCCTTTGAAGTTGGGCACAGGCTCGGACAGTGAGCTATATGTAACGTCGTCTGTATTTAATATTAAATCAAATAGAGCAGATCAAAATTTTCAAATTCAAACTAAGACTAGCTCATCACAGCCAGTTGCATTTTTTATCAACGGTTCTGCAAACAAGATAGGAATTTTTACTCAAACACCAGAAACAACATTGGATGTAAACGGCGATCTTACTGTTCAAGGAAGTTTAGTAGTAAAAGGCAACACACTCACAGTCAATTCAACAACGTTAACAGTTACTGACAAAAATATAGAGTTGGGAAAAATTTCATCACCAACAGATGTATTAGCTGATGGCGGCGGTATCACGTTGAAAGGAACAACTGATAAAACTTTTAATTGGATTGACAGCACTGATTCGTGGACAAGTAGCGAGCATATAAATTTAGTATCGGGAAAAACTTATAAAATTAATGGTCTTGATGTTATAACTGCAAACAGTTTAAGTTCGTCAATTATTTCAGCACCTGGATTACAAACAATTGGTACATTAACATTTTTTCAAGCAGCCAACATTGGGATTGCTACAAACATAATAAGTTTTGTGAATCCTGTTGCAGGCAATGGTAATGTTGTTTTAAAACCAAAAGGCACCGGCAGTGTTGATGTTAGTTCAGCTACTATTACTAGTGTAGCAACCCCAGTGAATTCAACAGATGCGGCAAACAAAACTTATGTTGATACACAAATACAACTTGCATCTGTTGCATTGTCTTTAACCACAACTGGGTTAACTAACTCACAAATAGCAATTAATTATTTGAGCAAAGTATTTCCGTCTGCCGAACACCAACCAAATACAATTTGTCGAGTGGTTTGTACAGACGGCGTAACAGTAACTATACGGCAGTTTCAATTGCTAGCAGGAACGTGGACTTTTCAGTTTAATGTATAATACACATGAATAATTATTAATAGAGAGCGACAATGTCATATAACATAACTAAATTTAACGGAGAACAATTTGCACTAGTTGCTGATGGCACCATTAACAACACTTTAGATATTACTCTAATTGGTAAAAATTATGCTGGCTACGGTGAAAAACAAAACGAAAACTTTTTGTGGTTGTTAGAACATTTTGCTAACGTAACTCCGCCTCCTAAAGCTACAAAAGGACAGGTATGGTTTAACACTACTTCTGATAAATTAAAGTTAACTGTATACGATGGCGTAACATGGAAACCTCTTGCAATTAACAGCGTAACAACGCCAAGCAATCCTGTTCCTTCTATTAATCCTCAGCTAGGAGATATGTGGTACGATGAGACCTCAAAGCAATTAAAAGTTTTTAACGGAAGCGATTACACATTAATTGGACCTCAAAGTGTTACCGGTTATGGTGTTACACAGATGAAGAGCGTTGAAATAGAGGATAGTCAAAGTAATTTTCGTGCTATCCAAGAAGCATGGGCAAATGGCCAACGAGTATTTGTTATAAATTCTAATGCAGATTTTACTCTTAAGAATAATGTTACTGGATTTACAACAATTTTTCAAGGTATAACATTAAATTCTTCTTATAAATTATACGGTACTGCAACAAATTCTGAAAAACTAGGCGGACAATTGCCTGCATTTTATGCACCGATAACAAATCCAACATTTTCAACTGGTATTAATGTTCCAAATGATGGAATTAATATTGGTACAGCATTTACTATTAAAAATCTTTCTGGTATTCCTACTATAAAAAATAATTCAGGAGATACTGTAAAATTTCAAACTACTAGCGGATCCACAGTTAATACTCCTTTACAGTTAGTTGGAAAAGATATACTACCCAGTGTTAATTTTGGAACAGACATAGGTAGCGCACTGGCACAATTTAATAATGTGTATGCTAGTTATATATATTCAACTGCTCAAAAAGCAGATTCATTAAACTTATCCGGCAATTATTTAACAGCAAGTACCAGTGCAGGCCCAAATACTATTGCTGCCAGAGATTCTTCTGGTAATCTAACTGCAACTAGATTTTTTGGTCTGGTAGAAACTGCAACAACTGCAACAACTGCTCAGACAGCAAACTATGCTACAAATGCACTTCGAGCAGTTAGTTCTAATGAAGCAGACTTGGTAGCATGGGCAAATGTTTCAGGAAAACCAACCAATTTTGTTTATAACAATAGCGAAACTTATAATATCAGTATCACTGGTAATGCTCTAACAGCGTCAGGTGTTCCTTTTTCGGGGATAAGAGATACACCAACTACATTGTCTGGATACGGAATTACTGATTCAGTAGCATCCAGCAGTCTTGCAAATTCTGCTACTATAACGGCCCGTACTGATGCTGTTATAGATACCATAGTGCTTAGAGATCAGTTTGGTAATAGCTCTATTAAAAAATTATATGCAGACGGTCTAATAGGATCCGCAGGCGGATCCTTAATAACCGGAACATGGACGTTGGATGTGGGAGCAAGATTCCAAGCAACGTATGCTGACTTGGCTGAAAGATTTGAAGCAGACGAATTTTATGATGCTGGAACAGTAGTTGAACTTGGCGGCACTGCTGAAATTACGTCTGTTAAAGATGATTTAAGTAGTAAAGTATTTGGAGTTGTTAGTACCAGTGCTGCCTACTTGATGAATTCGCAAGCAGGCACCGATCAAACTCACCCTGCAATTGCAGTATCTGGACGAGTTCCAGTTAAAGTTAGCGGTAAAGTTAAAAAAGGCGACAGATTAGTTAGTGCTGGAAACGGCATTGCTCGCGCCGCAGACGTATCAGAAATTACTGCTTTTAACACCATTGGTCGAGCATTAAAAGATAAAAATACAACTGGAACTGGCATAGTTGAAGCAATTGTGACAATAAAGTAAGAGTTATATTAGCATAAATACTACAATAAGGAACGAGCGAAATGTCATACTCAATTAACAGATGGAATGGAACTTTATTAAAGACGGTTGCCGATGGTACTGTTGACACTTCTCTTGACATCAAATTAATTGGAAAAAGTTATGCAGGATATGGACAAGCACAGAATGAAAATTTTGTACACCTGTTAGAAAATTTTTCCAATTCTGTACAACCTCCTAGCCCTTTGTCAGGCCAAATTTGGTTTGATAGCGGAAATAAAAAATTAAAGTTTTATGATGGTAATAAATTCCGTAATGCAGGAGGTGCTGAAGTTAGCATAACTGCTCCCACAGGATTGAGTACTGGAGATTTTTGGTTTGATTCAAGTAGTAAACAGCTTAAAGCATGGGACGGAACTACATTTCAGTTAATTGGACCACAAGCAGTAACAGGTGCCGCAACTACACAAATGCAAAGTGTCAGTGTAAGAGATTCAACCGGCGGAACACATGCTATAATTGAAGCTATTAACAACGGAAATGTAGTTTTTACAATCAGTTCTGATGCTGACTTTATTCTAGATAATACTGCTAATGCTATTCCAGGTTTTACTAAAATTCGTCAAGGTGTAACTTTATGTTATTCAAACAACGATGCTCAAGAAGGTCAGACAACTTCAAGTCATAGATTTTACGGAACTTCTACTAATTCGGATCGTCTAGGCGGATTAACTGCTAGTAATTACATACGTTCTTCAAATGCTGGTTTTAGTTCATTAGTTAATTTTTCTGATACAGGTTATACAGTTGGTAATCCAATAGCTAAATTAGCAGTATTTAATGACGGTGCAACCACACCAACTATCCAGTCAATGGTAAACAGTACACCAATTGTATTTCAAACTAAATTAGCAGACAGTTCAACAGCATATCCAATGAAAGTATTAGGTAACGATGTGTTACCAGGTTCTTTAACTGCTACAAACAATTTAGGATCTGTATCATTGCAATGGAAAAATGTCTATGCCGGATATTACTACGGTACTGCTCAACAAACAGATGCATTATTAGTCAGCGCACAATACGTTCAAACAAATACAGTTTTACCAACTACTACTAATAAAACCAGTGTTGTGGCACGTGACAGCAACGGAGACTTTACAGCAAGAAACATCACAGCAACAGTTAGTCAAGCTGATACTTTAAAATACGGAGCCACGTATATTTCTACAAGTGTTACGTCAGTAGCTAATTCAATTGTAGTTAGAGATGCTAATCAAAGTATTGCAGTTACTTATATGTCAGGGACAGCTCAACAATCAGATGCGTTAAAAGTTGGCAGTGATTACTTATCCGCTTCTACGACTGCTGTTAATACTGTTGTAGCAAGAGATTCGTCAGGCAATTTTACAGCCAACGTTATTACTGCAAGTTTGACAGGCAATGTCACAGGTATTGCAAGTAAATCTGCTCAATTGCAAATTGACGGTAATTTATATGCTTCAGCAATTACTAACTCTTTGGCAAATACCATCGTAGTTCGTGATGCTAGCCAAAACATCACAGTGCTTAAAGTAACTACAAACGAAATTACTAAAACTGGAACAAATGGTGTTGGCGATATTGGACAAACTGGCAACAGATTTGGTGTAGTGTACGGTACTTCAACAAGTGCTTTTTATGCTGACTTGGCTGAAAAGTATCTTGCTGATACTGAATATGAGGTAGGTACAGTTATGTCAGTTGGCGGTGACAAGGAAGTTACTGCCAGCAAGTTTGGTGATCGTGCAATTGGTGTTGTAAGTGCTAATCCAGCTTATATTATGAATGATGATCTAGTTGGTGGTACCAAGGTTGCACTAAAAGGTCGAGTTCCAGTTAAAGTTATAGGAGCAATTGAAAAAGGTCAACGTTTAGTTGCCGCTAACCATGGAACAGCCATGGTCGCAGTACCCAACGCTAACGATGTATTTGCCATTGCTTTAGAATCAAATAACTCTGTCGAAAGCAAGTTGATTGAATGTGTTATTTTATAAATAAAAACGATTAAGGATATCCTATGGCAGTCGTAGCAGGAACAGATAAACCAACAGCGGCACAGTATAATAGTATTCAAACCACTATGAATACAGTGTTGGCCACAAGATGGGGCCAAACTCCAAGTAGTAGCCAACTTACATTACCTGGTACAAGTACAAAAATAACGTCAGCCGCGTGGACTAATTTACGATCAGATATTTTAAAAGCAAATAGACATATCTATTTGGTTGCCAACCGTGGAACACTAACCGATCCAACAACTAGTACAGTCATTGCCGCCGCGGATTACAATGCTTATGAAACAATGGCAAACGATTCTTCTACTAATTACTTACAATTTCCGTATGACCACCCGTTAGGATCAATAAACTCAGTTGGGTTTCAAATGAGTTCAATACCGCAGTGGGGAAGATCTACTAGAAGTAAGTTACAATATGTTCTTCTTGGAAGGTTTCCTTCCAATGCTGGTGCTAGATATTTTTATAATTCTGGCGGCCAGACTAGATTTGATACTATACTAACAGGCGCCGGCGTGGCCAATGTAGGCTCTAAGGATTATTCTTGGAGAAGTGCTGTAAATGAAATGGGTACACTGGTCATGACTGCCAATGCTACTACATCAATAAATACCACAGCAGGACTTGGGGGTACTGGATCTGCAATAGGATGGTATCAACTTACCACGTCTGATCAGCTTGTATTTTCTAAGAGCACAACCACTTACAGCCCTAATTCAATTAAAATTTATGCTCGTTGTAACGGAGATCCTGCTACTACAGCAACTATACTAACATTAACAATTGTATATTTTGACGAAAACGATCCTGCCGGCACATACACAATTGACGAAGATGTTGGTGCCACGTTTCAAGTAAATTTAGCGTCTTACTACAGTTCTGGAACTGGTGAAGTTAATGTTACTGGTTATCGTCCAAATCTTGAACTAAGCACGGGCCCAACTGTTCTTGCATAATCAGATCTTTGATGTTCTAAATTCTTGACAACATAACTACTGTAGTGTATTATAGTACACTACGGAGTTTATCTATGGATGAGAGAATTGAAAAAGCCTTTGAAGTTGCTAACTATATGGCAACCTTATCAAATCAACGGCGTATAGTTTTAGAAGAATACAATCAAAAATTAGTACACTATATTAATGGTGCTACATTTCAAATTACGCCTGAATTAATTAATTTTACTAAAACATTGTTGGATATTGGAAAAACAACAGATGTTACTTTAGTTGACTCTAATAATTTTCCAGTGTGCATATCTGACGTTCAAAAATTCTTTGACAGTATCGTAAATATTTACTTTGAAGCTACCAATGAATACAATGTTAAATATTTGACCTTGAAATCTAAACGCAGTATCCTTGCTATAGTTGACCTATGACCAACGGTGCTGTAATTTTTGCGCAAAATAGTGCTAATTTAGATTATATAAAGATGGCAGTTTTTTCTGCTAAAAAACTAAAAGAGCATTTGGATATTCCTGTCTCGCTTATCACAGACAGTGCTGGATGGCTTGAGCAAGGCTATCCTGACCATGTGTTCGATAACGTTATATCTATCGACTCCCCTCCAAATAATCAGTACAAAAAAATAAACGATGGTACATTGACAAGTAAACAGATTGAATGGAAAAATCTTACCAGAGATAGAGTTTATGAATTAACACCGTATGATAAAACTTTAGTTATAGATAGTGATTATATTATTAATTCTTCTATATTAAAACCTGCATTTGATAATGATTACAATTTTCAAATTTATAAACGTAGTATGGATCTTGCAATGTGGAGACCCACTGCGGAGTTTACTCGGGTCAGTCAATGGAGTATTCCGTTTTATTGGGCTACCGCATTTATCTTTACAAAAAATAATATCATGGAATCGTTTTTTGATTTAGTAGCATATATCAAGTCTAACTGGACATATTTTAGAACCTTGTATTGTATAACTTCAGGAACTTATCGAAACGATTTTGCCTTTAGTATTGCTATTCATATTATGAATGGAAAAACAAATGGACAATTTGCAATAGAGTTACCAGGTATAATGACTTATTGTACAGATAAGGATTTATTAATAAAAATGGATGGTAATCAATTTCAATTCTTAGTTGAAAAAGAAAACTATATTGGTCAATATACTGTAGCAAAAACTCAGGGCATAGATATCCATGTCATGAATAAACTAAGTTTATGCAGATGTATAGATGGAGGTTCTGGTGTCTAAAGGATTTTTAATTTTTGCACAAAATACAGACTGTGTTGATTATTTAGAGCAGGCTTATGCATTGGCCCTTTCAATAAGATATAGTCAACATTCTATTAAAAATGTATCAATAGTTACATCGGATAAAGTTCCTAAAAAATATAAATCAGCGTTTGATAAAATTATACCTACACCGTGGACAGACAAATCTACAAATAGTAGATATGCAACTGAGCATAGGTGGAAATTGTATCACATTAGCCCTTATGATGAAACAATAGTACTGGATGCAGATATGCTGATGCTAGAAGATATATCAACTTGGTGGGATTATTGCGGTAACTATGATTTAAAAATATGTTCTCGCATTAAGAATTATAAACTAGAAGTTGTAAAAGACACATTTCATAGGAAAACGTTTATTGCCAATCAACTGAGTGAACCTTATGTAGCACTGCACTATTTTAAAAAATCTGATAGTGCATACGAATTTTATAAGACACTTGAATTTGTTTGCAATAACTGGGAATGGTGTTGGGATAAATTTGCTCCGGTTGAATACCAAAATACGTGTAGTTTAGATTTAGCAACAGCAGTTGCTATTGAAATACTCATGTGTCACGATACTATATTTGACAAACATAGTCCTTTAGAATTTATTCATATGAAGGCCCATTTACAAGGATGGGATTCTCATAGTGAAAATTGGCAAAATACTGTTCCTGTAGTTTTTAATGCTAAAGGAGATTTAGTTGTTGGAAACATCAAACAGAGTAAACTTTTTCATTATATAGAAAAAGATTTTATTACTCCTAAGCTACTTAAACGTTTGGAGGATTTAGTAAATGGCCAAATTTAAAAAAAATCTAGATCCGCCGGTTCATACGTATTATGCTTATTTTAATCCTGAAACTGAGAAGTTTCATTCGTCTTCAAATATGTTAGACCTATCTCTAACTCATTATGCCATAATCAAAGTCGATGAGCACATAGCGTTATGTTCGGGTAAAATAAAATTAGATGACTGTATGCTTGACAAACAAGTTGACTTTGACGGAACAATTACATATAAATTAATAACTCCTCAGTTGCAAAATGAGTTTAATTTTCAAAATACACTACTAGAGTGGGTTTTGGAATCGCCTGTAAAAGATACAGAATTTACAATAGAATGGAACAAGGTAGATCGACAATGGGTATTCTATATTTCAGATGCAGGACGAGAAATTCTAGAAGGTCCAATGTACGATAGTACTTTGGTATTTTTTGTCATGCTAGAAACAGATTTTGATTTTTTGATTAGGACATTTTATATTAAATTACATACTATATTAAAAGAAGGAAAATTAGTGTACGATTTTGAAAGTAAATTAGAGGATGATATTAGCAAACTTTCAATATCAACTAGACGATTTTTTAACAGTTACGGATTAAAAATAAATGATTAAAATTATAGAACAGGATATTGTATTTTTAAGTTACGACGAGCCCAATGCTGAAAAGAATTATGCAGACTTATTAAAAAAAGTACCATGGGCAAAACGTGTGCATGGAGTCAAAGGCAGCGATGCCGCGCACAAAGCCTGCGCCGCAGTCAGTGAAACAGAATATTTTGTTACGGTAGATGGTGACAACATCATAGATCCTAAATTTCTCGAAGTTGAAATTGATGTTGAAAAATTAAAATTAACTCCGGATCATGTATTCAGTTGGTGCGGCAAAGTTCATGTTAATGGACTTATGTATGGTAACGGCGGCCTGAAATTATGGACACGCAAATTTGTTAACGAAATGAAGACACATGAAAACAGTGATCCAACCGATAAAAAAGGTCTAGTAGAATTTTGTTTTGATGACAAATATTATCAGTTTAATGAAAACTACAGCGAGAGCTTTACTAATGCCACACCATTTCAAGCATGGCGAGCAGGATTTCGCGAAGGTGTAAAAATGTCATTAGATCAAGGATCTAAAGTTCCTGATCTTAAAACTATTTGGTGGCAAAATTACGATAGATTACTGATTTGGTGTAATGTTGGTGCAGATGTTATAAACGGTGAATGGAGTATGTACGGTGCTAGAGAAGGTGCTTATCTCACTAACTGCACTGATTGGGATTATGCTAATGTGCGTGATTTTGAATGGCTTACTAACAAATGGAGCAACAAGTATAGTAAGATCACAGATGAAATGCTACCATACGAAATAATGGGCTTGGGCGAAACATTAACACGCGAGTGCGGTTTAGAAATGGCAGAGCTATCCACAGACGGCAGTAAATTTTTTAAAGCAGTGTACAACAATTCTCCAAGAATTATTCGGAGACGCTGATGTACGACATTGTGTTTATATCATTCAATGAACCAGATGCTGATAGTCGATATTCTATTTTAGTAAAACGAGTATTAAAATTAAAAAACGGTATTCATAGAGTACATGGTGTTAATGGAATTCATCAAGCTCATATAGCCGCCGCAAAACTTGTACGTACCAAAATGTTTTGGGTAATTGATGCAGATGCTGATATACTTCCTAACTTTAAATTTGATATAGATTTAGATCCTAGCGAAGAAGATATTGTACACGTTTGGAGAAGTATTAATCCAATTAATGGATTAGAATATGGTTATGGCGGCGTTAAATTATTGCCAACAGGATTAACACGGTCAATGGATGTAACTAATCCAGATATGACAACTAGTATAAGCTCTCGATTTAAAGCAATGGAAACTGTTTCAAATATCACAGCATTTAACACGGATCCTCTCAGCACATGGCGCAGTGCATTTAGAGAATGTGCTAAATTAGCCAGTAAGAGCATTAGCGGCCAAGAGGATACTGAAACAGAATACCGTTTAAAAGTTTGGACCCATACAGGTGGAGATAAACCGTTTGGAGAATACGCCAAAGGCGGTGCCAGTGCAGGTGAATGGTTTGGAAAAACTTATAAAGATAACAAAGAAATGCTAGCCAAGATAAATGATTACACTTGGCTAGAATATGAATTTAACGGGCATGTTAAAATGTTTCCACCGGAAACATTTAAAGGAGACTGGCCGCTAGAGGAAAAATCTCAGCAATCACTTTAGCACAAGCAACAGCAACTTCCTGATGCTCTTTCTGAGTACCGTTAGCACTACGTAGTTCAATAAAGTGTACCCAACTACGTAGTGTACCATTCATGTAAATTCTACTTTCTGTAAGACCTTCTGGCAACACAGCACGAGCCTGTTCTTTTGCTATGCCGTTAGCAATAGCCCACTCGTACTCACGTTTAGCGGCATAGATAACTCGTTGTTGAGCCCTGAACCATTCGTTTTGTAGCAATTGATCTTCAACTGAGACGCTGTTCTGTCTGTTCTTGGGGTCTTGAAGTCTAGCTTCTCTTGTAACAAAATTGAGATCTTTCGTTGGGTCAGCATAGCGTTGAGAGAACTCTTGGAAACTGAAACTTCTATGCCGCAAGATTTGTCTAGCAATGTCCCTAGTGGTTGTGATTTCAATACAGGCGGAGACCATTTCAAGTGGGCTCCAGTGCTGGTGTTTGACCAAGTATCGTATGAGCTTGTCAGATGTCTCGGTGTTAAGTTGGTTGCTTGGGTTGGACACACGGGCGCAATACGCAATGAGTTCCTGCGCATCTGCGATGCCCATATCTGCAAATTCTTTAGTGGGTTGGCTGTAACTGAGTAGTCGAACATGCATTATTTATAACTTCTTTTTTTTAAGGAATTTTTGAGTACTTGCTTCTATGTCTTTTCTTACTTTTTCAGTGTCTAATTTAAAATCTATATTGTCAATTTTTTCTTCGTAAGTTCTAAAAATTTCAGCAAGGCTTTTTTCAAAGGCAGTCCAACCTTCACGTTTAGTTTTGGCTGTTATACGTATTTCCCAAATTTTGCCATCTTTAAAACTAACCAGTACGGTATGAAGATACCTCAAGGGTAACACATTTAATTGTACTTCACCAAATACTTCTGGCCAGTGTGCTATGACATCCTTGGGAAGAATTCTTCCCTGGTTTGTCACTATACTTTCTTTTTGGTCGGAACCAACTCCTCGGCTTTGCGGCGCATTTCAGCGGCTTGCTTGGCCATTTTATCAGCTTGACTACGATAGAATCGTGCTTCAGTTTCGGGACTATCAAACGTAGTGGGTTCATCAGTTTGAGTTGGTTCTGCAACTTTAATAACGGTTTCAGCTTTCTTAGATACTTTAACCTTATCTTCTAAAGATTCTTTTAGAGAAAGATCGTCAACTGACACTCCGCGTTGTTCTGCAATAACTTGATTTAACTCCGATAGTAACAAACTATACCCAGTGGTAGGAGTCATCTCAATAGCGCCTGTTGATACTTTGATTAACCGTCCAGTTGCATGTAGTGCTGGCAACATTCTACTACCGTCAGGAAATTGAGTTCGATCCATAGCTTCGGCAAACTCGTATGCTTCTTGACCAGAATTACTTTCTACCAAATTAATCAATGCATCGTGATATATATCCGGTAAATTTTCTGTTGGAACAATCAAGCAATAATGTGCTTCACCAGGCAGTGTTCTATATGCTATCAAACATTTTTTGTTTGTAGCTTTGACACGACCCACGTGTTTGAGTTCTTGGGCCATATTATGCTCCTGTAGCTGGTGCGGCTGGCGTAGCTGGTGCTGGATTTGCGGCCTGTTGAGCTGCCACCGATTCTAAGAATGTAGTCAATTTAGTATACGTTTGTCCAACGGCTACCATTTCGTTTGGTTTAAATGCACCACGTGAACTAGCAATATCAATGATAACTTTCATTGCATTAAGATCGTTAATTGTAAGTTCGTTTGAAGGTGCTTGTTCGCCTGCGGCGGGTTGTTGTACGGATTCAGTCATGAATATCTCCTTGTGTAAGTACGTAATTAGTTATCTTGTTTGTAAATGCGGACAGGCAATTGTGAAAAAACTTAATTCTTTCTCACTTTCAAAGCCTATTTTAGTAGTATAAACAATGGTGTTAGTGTTGTCCAAAGTAATACCCTGTCCTACATAATACCTATTATTTAAATTCTTTCTGATCCAAGAGTCGATAGATTTGACTAAATTTGGATTATATTTTTCTATAGCCATATACCTAAAATGCGGGCAAGCAAACTCAACCCTTCGTAAGTCAAAATAATTTAAAGGATTGGGTTTGCCGTTTTTAAGACTCATGCTTCTTCAGTTACTTGTTCGTAGTATGCGTATTCGCCCCAAGGTGGAACAATGCTGTTGTTACCGTGAATAATGAATACTGTTTCACAGTAGTTTTCATCACCCCAAGAACCATACGGATATCCGTCAGTGAACATGATAAACTTTTTAGGGTTAATATCGTGTTCTTTCATGTATTCCCAATTGCAATCAAACTCAGTTCCGCCACCACCCATGGGCTTGTAGTCGTCAAATTCATCCATGGAATAACCGTCATAATCAGCTTCGTTGTACACTCGAGTATCAAAGCACCACACTTTAATTTTAAAGTCTTTGTATTCTTGCATAATGCCTTTGATCTCGGTTAAGAAATCTTTTGCTTGTTCGTCACCAATTGATCCAGACATGTCAATGCCCACACAAACATCAATTGTTTCTTGAAATTGTGTACCAGGCAAGATTGCGTTCATATGCCAACCCTTGCGGTTGGGACGCATAAACGAATAATCATTTTTGATGATACTTTGGATTTGCTGACGAATAATTTCACGCCAGTTCATTTTAGGTTCAGTGAGTTCTTTAATCATGCGTTGCACATTAGCCGGAGTATTTCCCGCACCCGCTGCCTGCGCCGCCTGAATTGTTGCTTCGCGAATTTCATCACGAATTTGTTTTAATTCTTCTTTGGTGTATGTGGGCTTTCCGTCCTTGCCGTTTTCGCCCCAGTCAATGTGGTCGTCAAGTAATTGACCTAAAGCGTCTAACTCTTGCTCGTCCATTTCGTCAAAGATTTTGTCGTAGACTTCTTCTGCACCCATACCATAGTATTTTGGATCATGGAAGATTTTAATACCTTCGATATCGTGTTCACCGATACGATCACGTACCAATTGTCCATTTACACAATAGTCAGCGGCAATGTTAAAGATCTTAGCATTACGGCCTTCACGACGGCCCATGTGATCAAATACATTGTGCAAAATTTCGTGGGCAATAACAAACTCGACTTGTTTAACTGAGAGCGGAGTAAAAAATTCACGATTGAAATAAATGGTTCTACCGTCTGTTGCGGCTGTACCCATCCATTCACTTCCTTCTTCAATTTTTAGGCGTGTAGCCATGTTACCAAAGAAAGGGTGACGCAATAACAAACCAACTCGTGCTATAATAATTTTATCTATGATCGGATCTACATGCGACATAATTGCTCCTTAACTGTTACTATGTATATAGTATAACACCTCCCGAAGGAGGTGTCAAATGGTGCTAAACCAAATTATTTGCGACCTTGTTTTTCGGTTGCCGCAGAAATATACTTACCAAATTTAGCGTGGAACGCATCAAAGCATTTGATTTCGTCCGGATCTAACGGCAGTTTGTAAGTGCTCAATGCCAACTTGGTACCCATAATAACCAATTCTGTTTCAAAGTTATTCATCATAAATTCAAAAAAGTTGTTGGTCTGGTCATTCCAATTCTTAGCATTCTTGTCGCAAGCATCTTTCAATTCGTAGCACAAAGACACAGTCAAAGAATACATTGCTGAAATTTCTTTTGAGTCCATCTTCTTAACTTTGCCGCTCAAAATGTCTGTAGGGTTAGGCATTTTACTAGAGTGTTTGCGGTGAGCCATAAACTTAATAGCCAAACCCTCTCCAACAGAACCCGATACCAAGTCAGTCAATGTGTCAGAATCGCAGTCATCGTCGTGCAATAACTCGCTAACAAACGACCAGCTACGAGGAGTAGCAAACGCACGTGAACTAGACTTAGGATCAAAATCGTACAAGTCCTTTTTAGAGAAGCTCAAAAAGCCAACCACGTCCTTGTGAATCTTGTTTTCAGCGGCCCACTCAAAATAGTCTTCCCATTCGACAGTCATTTCCAAGTGAACAAAACGGTTAGCCAGGGGAGCAGGCATACGATAAGTAACACCCTTGTCAGTTTCACGGTTACCAGCGGCAACCATTACCACGTTATCGGGCAATTCATAAGTGCCAACTTTACGGTTAAGCACCAACTGATAAGCCGCGGCCTGAACGCTGGGAGCGGCACTATTCATTTCATCCATAAACAGGATAATTTGTTTATAATTTTTAGCAAATTCTTTGCTGGGCAATTCACCAGGAGGTGCCCATACCATTGTGTTAGAATTTGAATCAAAGTATGGAATACCTTTGATATCGGTAGGTTCCCACAAACTCAAACGAACGTCGATGACGTGAGCTTCAAGTTCAAACCCCAATTGTTTAATAATATCCGACTTACCAATTCCGGGAGGACCCCACAGGAAAATTGGACGTTTATTTTTAAACGCTTTGCGGAGGGATTTTTTAGCACCTTTTGGGCCCACAGTGCGAGAAGTAATTTCTGCCATTTTCGTTCCTATCGTAGTAAAAAAATTGTTGTTTAACGCTGTCTATGTATGTATTATACGGGAGAAGCAGTGAAGTGTCAACGTCTTTTTAAACTATTTTAGTCCAGTTTTGCCAAATCTTTATCGCGTTCGTTCATGGCCTTTAGTAGCCCAAATTTACGAATGTCGTCCGAAAACAACATTAGCTCAAAACCTTTGCGCTCGGAAAATACAGTAATGCTCATATTGGTAAGATAATATGGACAATCCACATACCTTTCCAAAAATATAATTGTTTGTGGACTAAGTTCAATGGGCTCGGTGAATGGAACTTCGTACTCTTTCAAGTCCAATTCTTTAACCAAAAAATCATATCCGTCGTCGCTCAGTCGAAAATTAGTTTGTTTACCAGCACGAGTACTTTGCCACCATTTTCGGCTAAACAATTTTACATTGGTTTCGTCTATGCTTTTGCCCCACTGCTGTAAAAATATTTTGGTTAGAGCATCTCTTGTGATCATTTTATTATTGTGCCTTGCGTTAATTTGACCACTTGGAAGTCTGTAGTTCCAAATGTTAAATTAAGTTTTTTAGCAAGATTAATGGCATGCCCTGGATTTGAAAAACTTGTTTTCTTATATTTTGGTCCAGGATAGCTGGTAAGGCTATTGAAGCTTTTTAGATTGAATGGTTCGTTTTTATAGAAAACAGCCCAAATGGCTTCCGCTTCCAAGATCTGCTCAGATTTATAAGTTTTTTTGTTAGTGTATTCTAACAATACTTGTGGTTTAGGCCTTGACATATATGCATATCCAAATGTACGCATATATTTATCTATTATTTGTTAGAAAAGCCGCCACCGTCCATGGAAACAGAAATAGGTTCTTCGGTTACACCGCGTTTTAATGCGTTGTACATTGTTTCGTAATCTTGATGCAGTTGATCCATTAATTCAATAAGGGCTAGATTCATTAGCCTAGCCTGTTGAATTGGAATCTTAACCTCTTTGCTTTGAGATAATTCTGCAGACCTTACTATTTGGGCAAACTGAGTGATTGGGCTGAGATTAATCGGATTTTGCATTAGACAGTACCTGTTTCATCTCAAACTCTGTTTTAAACGGACCTTTATATGGATTACGTTCCAGTGTGATCAATTTGGGACAAAAGCTCTTAACCCATCCTTTATTGAATTGGATAGTGTAGTAACCTGCACAGTACAAACTTTTACTGGCGTTGCTTTTAGTAAACAGAGGTAATTTATTTCTAACATCATACATGCTGTTATAAGGATTTACACTAGTTGGAAATCCGTGGCAATCAGTTGAATCTGTACCAGTAACTTTAACCTTTTTATTAGTTAAAAAGAAATCTTTACCAAACTGCCTAGTGAGATCGTCTTTTTTATTAAACATGACCTCGCCGCTAGTACTGCTAAGAATAAATTTGTTATTTTCTTTTTTATGCAGTGTAGCAATTTTAGAACCATCCTTTTCAACAATCCAAAATTTTCCATCTATTATTGGCTTTGCATATATCTCTGTCATTATTCTTCCTTGTACTTGGCTTGGAACGGCTCAGCATACGTTTGTATGTTGTCTGCAATTTTCTTCATGTCCCACGTATTGCAGAATTTAAGCATACGTATACCCACTTGATCTACTGCTTTGGGCACTGCATTTGCTTGAATTGTTTCTTTAATTTTAACTCTAACTTCTTCTGGTTGTGCAGTCAAGTCGCACAGTTGCACATTGCGCTGATAATCTTCTAGTACGCGATGCTCGACACCGTTATGGTCGACCCACCGTTGCAACATGAGATTGTTCCAAGAATATCCGCGGCTTTTACGATCCGCAAACGCTTCAGTAAGACCCACTTTGTTTTTAGAACCTTTAGTACGCACACCGGGATATGCTGAAAACACATTGTCGCTGGTATCGCCACGCATACATTTCTCAAACAGCATCCATTCTGGATCTTGTGCTGGCTTAGGTTCGCCGGTCTTTTTGTCTTTAACGGGTTTACCTTTGGCATCAAAGATGCCTTCGTGTGTGATGTGTAAATCGCCTACACCGTTATACTGACTAACAGTGGGGCTAACCAATTGTGCAAAATCACCGTCTGTGCTGATAATAACATGCTTTGCATCTGGATGACTTTGTATCCAACCTGCAATCAAATCGTCTGCTTCTAGATTGGGATGTTGCATCACAGTGCAATTAGTTTTTTCTGAAATGAAGTTTTTAAACTGATCAAATGCTTCCCAGAACAATTTATCTTCGTCTTGTTCGCGTTGCGTCATAGCGTCACGAGTTTCTTTACGATTGGCTTTGTAAGGTTTGTAAACATCTTTACGCCAGCTTCGACCTTCGAGGCAGAACACCACATGAGTGCCACCAAAGTCTTGCCATGCTTTTTTAATTGAGTTGAAAGTAATGTGAAAAGCCATGCCTAATTTAATATCGGCACTGCCTTGCACCACATGTCTAGCACGAAAAAATGTGTTAGCTGTATCAACTATAATATGTGTCATTCTACTTGAGCCCTGCCATTTGGCAATTTACTTACGTTAATATAACCAGCAGTTGCTCGACTTGGATCTTGTCCAGCCTCTGCCAACATGTTGCCTGCTAAATCTCTGAACCAGCGATCCACAATTTCTTCTTCTGGATCGCCATCAAAACCGTAACCTGCTTGTTTCAATTGTACTACAAATTCGTCGTTCCAGTCAAGCTCAAAAAACCCATTCCTAATGTTTTCTTTATTAACATGGGTATTCAAAACAGCAACATATGGCTCACCTTTGGCAGTAGCACGGGCTTTTGGTGTTAACTTGGCCTTTATTTCTTCGTCTTGAGCTTTTTTAGTTTCTTCTTGAGCAATAGTCAATGCCGCTTGAGCTTCTGTTTTTTCAGTTTCAAGTTTATCTATTCCAAATAATTTTTTAATTAGTTTTTTCATCAAGTTCCCCATTCGTTTTTAAACAACGGCACTTGTAAACGGTCACTGTAGCGCCAGCCACGTTTCATTGCCGCCAGTGCTACGTTTTTTGCATTTAAATTGTAAACACTTTCAACACCGCCCACTGGCATCAAATATACATGCCCTTTAAATCCTGCTGTTCTAAATTCTTCTACTGCACGTTCTGCATCTGCAATGTCTGCTTCTGTTGCAACAACAAATTTAAGATATGCTGTGCCAACTTGTTCATATTTGCAAACTACTTCCGGACAAATTGCTTCTTCCCACTTCTCACCACTTGCTGGTAGTTTAGCACTTACGGAGAATGTGACTTCTCTATTCAATTGATGATTGGTGATCTGCCATTTTACTAGATATTCTTTAAACTCTGGTGTAAGTTTCTGAGTACCGTTTGTTTCAAACGTAATTTCTTTCAAACCAGCCATCTTAGGATGATCTAACAACTCTGGATAAGCCTTCTGCCAGCCCAACAATGGCTCACCGCCGGTGATAACCAAGTGTTCATTTTGCCATTCACCGTGCGGAATAATTTCTGTAATTCTGTCGGCAATTGCTTCGCTAGTAAGCATTGGACTAAGATCTTTAAAGTCAGGATGCCAACTGGCATAACTGTCACATCCTGTGCTTACTAGTGGAAGTTCATTATAGGTAGGCCACTTATTATACTTAATTTGTTTTTCTGCCAGCACATCTGCTTCGACGCTCAATGTACCACGTGGCATGCCAAAGCCTGCACATTTAAAGTTGCATCCAAATGTGCGTAAGAATACACTAGGCACTCCCATGTATCTACCTTCACCCTGTATACTATAAAATAACTCAGCTATTTTTATTTTGCTCATATCTTTCCCTAAATCTTTCTACATCGTCGATTGCTGATTGTAACACAGTTGCATAGTTAAGAGCAACCTGTTTTTTCATAATTAAATTTGCTTCAGTATCAATATAACCTTTGGTTAACAATGTCCAAATGTGATACCACCGTGTCTTTGACCAAAAGTTAGTTCTAGTTGTAGTGTAAATGGTTACAGTGATTCCTGTATCTTCAGCTTCGACCCAAACATTATGATCACAATCATTGCTACTGCACTCGCATACAACTCTATATGTTTTTGAGTCGCCCCAACTGTTTTGTTTTAAAATTCCTTCTGCGGGTATTTCGGGTGTCATGCTTCTTCTCCAAACCATTCATCTACCATGGATTCTGCTTCTTGTTGTGTGAGCGCAGGCACAAATATACGAGCAGGTTCTCCTGTTGTATGTTGTACATTAAATTTAATTACACCTCTTGGTATATGGTGTATGTCTCGTTCCACAACAAACTCTTTCAGATGTTTAGCACGATTAATTAATTGATCAGTTAAGTCTTTAGCAGTTGTCATAATATCCTTAGAACTTATAAATGGGTAGTGTGTATATTGGATCAGTCCAACATTTTTTGTGAAATAGAATTTCCATTCTACTTTTGCTATTGTAATATCTTACCTTTAAAAAGTCTTGATCTGTTATGCCCAAAATATTCATCATAGTACCGGTAAACGTACATAGTGTATCTGAAAACATGGGAACAGTATCGGTAACTTCAAATGCACATAGATTACAATCTAAAGTTGCTTTTTCTCTTAGAATTCCAATAAGATAATATTTTTTAAAAGATTGTGCTTTTGCAAACCAGCCATTAACATATAAATTCCATAAAGACTGTTTATCTTTATTAATAAAGAATTGTTTTGCATCTTGATCAAAATTTTGATACATGCTGGCTTCTGTAGTTTGCTTTGATTGTGGGCCATAGCTAAGTGATTTGACATCAGCACCAACACCTGGCGTAATCATAACATCGATTAAACTATGTCCTGCACCATTCCATACAGCACCCGGTATGCTATCAGAAACAACATATTCCCAAAGCTCTTTACCCATGCTTAATGGTCTTCCTAGTGCAATATGTTTCCTCAACGGAGCCACTATGGCATCCATTTCAGACTGAAACGTAGCAACAAAACCAGGCCCAAGAAGAGCCATAGTTTGTTGTGCAGTTAACGGGACTATCATCGTGGTGCAAATTCCTGTTGCATTTTAATATTGTCAAAAAACTCTTTCTTTGTACCATGGTCGTCTTTAAACGCACCTTTAAGTACTGTAGTTTGTGTAAGACTAGAATGTGCCATAATGCCGCGATTCTCGCAACAACCGTGCGTGGCTTGAATATAAACACCTAGGTCTGTTGCACCTGTTGCTTTTTGGATTTCTCTAGCTATGTCGTTACACAATTCTTCTTGGAGGGTACCTCGACGAGCACACCATTGTGCAATACGTGTATACTTGGACAGTCCGATGAGTTTTTCTGCGGCAATGATTCCGATGTAGGCAACGCCAACAACAGGCTGATGATGATGACTACACATACTACGGAGCTCACTCCTAACCACCAACATACCTTCGTACCTATCTTCACTATCATTTGGAAAAGCTGTTGCATCTGGTGCTGGTTCATATCTACCTGCCATTATTTCATTAAAATACATTTTAGCAAGACGCCTTGCTGTGCCCTTTGAGTTAGGATCGGTTTCTCGATCAATAAGCAAACGATCAAGAACTGTTTCAAACGCTTCTGCGGCTTCGTCAATTAGTTGTTCTTTGACATGTTCATTAGTAACGTATTCACTGACGTTATCGCCAGCCCAGAACCGTTTACCTTCACGTTTCATTTTAAAGCGAAGATAGTTGCCTAAATACTTTTCTTCTTTATAGTCTTTGTCGTCATCTCCTTGCTGTTCTGCGCCAGCAAGTAGATTTTTGTATATTATGGATTCAGTCATTATTACTCCTATGTTCTTATTATATAGGTTTATTTAGGTTTTTGCAAGTTATTTGTTGCTCGAAGTTGCCTACATGCTTCGCGCATTTCGTTAGTAAAGTCTGGACTTATTTCACTCCAAGTGCAGTCAATCCTAACAACATCACCTCGTTTTGGAAGTGCTAAAAACATCATTGGTATAACTATTAAAAACACAATGATGACCACTGCTATTTTTATAGTCTCTCGCTTAGGAGTATTCTGCATAGGTCTGCATCCTTTTGATTTTTGAAATTAAAATACATAGCATCGTGTTTTGGATGGGTTGCATATCTTTCACCGGGTAACCCAAACACTTCTAACACCATGGCACAGGTTTCATTCCACCAAAACCCGTTTTGATTATCCCATACTACAGTAACAGTGGTGTCTGTCATTTACGATAGTTTCCTCGTTCTGGAATAACATGTCTAACTCCTCCACGAGGATCTGCCATGTCACCCTTACGCCTGGGAATCATATGGACATGGGGATACATGACCGTTTGGCCAGCAGCCTCGCCACAGTTTTGCCCGATGTTGAAACCGTCCCATTTTTTTGACGCAACTCCATCGTATCCAAACTTGTATGCGGCTTTGAAACATTCGTGGAGATTTTCCATTTTTGTTTCGGTAGGCACAAATAACAAATGTCCTTCTGTAACAGCATAAGCATCCTTAAACACCCAAAAAGTTTTAGTTCTATATTCTATCTCAGTCCACGGAGCAAGTTTATTTGCCAGTGCTTTTTCTAACTCTGTCATCTTCTTCCAACATTTTAAGCTCGTCTTTGAGATATGCAAGATAATCAATCAACGTAGTTCTTTTCTTTTCGTTATTTTCACCTTGCACGTTCTTGATATCTTCTTCGACACGTTTTATTTTTTGAATTAGCAATTCAATTTCACCGTTCATTTTCTATACCTAATTCCGCTTGCACCGCCCAGTAACAATGCAAAAGCCGCCCAAGTTTCAAATGTAAATGGAATATTTAAAGATGGAAACAGTGTATTAAGACTCCATATTCCCAACAACGGTCCAATAGCAACGGCAATTACAACTAGAGTAATACCAAAAACAAGTTTAATCAATGCAGATGTCATAGCCAAAATTCCTCCCAAGGATAAACCAACCAACAATCTTCTTCTGCTTTGTTTACAGTCCATACATGGTAATCTGGATCTTTAAATTGACTGCTGATATTATGTGTTAAAAACGCAAATCGAACAGTATCTCCCCAAATGGTAGACCAGTTAGGGTGACTAGGTAATGCATTTGACTGCCAATCTTCTTTGATCCATGCAACAGTAGATCCTTGATCGTTGATGTCGTCAACAATGAGTATTTTTTTACCTTCAAATGCATCTTCAGACATGCCACAATTACTAACACAGTCGCCTCCATCACGTAAACTGATGTCTAAACTATTCATTTTAATACCAGTATACTGACTAAGAAGATTTGCCGGAATAAGTCCACCACGGCCAATGCCAACAATGTAGTCTGGCCGCCAGTAATGATTGCTCATTTGACGAGCAATGTCTAAACAAGCACCCTGTACTTGTTGCCAGTTATAGTATATTTTTTTCATAAAGTTAATGCGTATGCAAGTGAATTTAATTCACTCTTAGTCATAAAAAAATTGTAAGTGCTTGACTCTGTTACTTCGCCTTTACTATTCAATGACTCGTTAATAAGATCAATATTGAATGTGCCTTTTGGGCTTAAACATTCAAATTTTTCCATGCGAAGTCTAAAACTTTCAGACTCTTTAATAACTATTTCCTTTGCAGTGTGTGCAACTGATTCGTGTAATTCTCTCATCATTCTTCTCCTTTAATTGCTTCAAATGTTCTGTACTTACCCAAAGCATGTATGTATTCGTCATACAACTTCTTTAGCTTTGGATGTTTCTTTTCAAGTATAACATCTCTTTCAGGAATATGCAAGACTTTTTCAATGGTATCTAACCGTTCTTCCAAGTCTCTATCATTTATAACAACCTTGCCTTTGACCGTTAATGTTGCATCTTTTTCCAAAACAATTTCGTCTTTGCCAGCAGGTACAGACATAATGGCTTTGCCGTTACTGTTATTAAATTGAGTACTTGAATTAATCCAACTTGTTCCGTTAGATCCAGTTGTTAAAAACTGTCCGCTACTACCGCCTCCTAGACTTGTATTGTTAGTGGTATAAACTTGTCCAACTGTTAGTGGTGGAATTGCGCCATACCCTGGTGAAATATTTACAGTACTTCCAATTAATCCGTTTTTAATGTTGTTTGTTTGCTTCGAGGTAGTTGTCATTATGAATCCATTTATTATCAACAAGAAATCCCCATTCTCGTTTGTGCGGTCCTGGCATAAACAACGTCCAAGGTGTTACACCTTCGCATAGTTCAATACGATGATAAGAAGTAGCACCACATAGGCGGAAATGGCCAGGACCACGCCACATTCTTTCCTCACCAATTTTTTTGCCAATGGAGTCAAATTTAGGAATCCATTCATAATACCCACCTTTAAGAATTAGTGTTGCGTAGGGCCACGGATGATCATGCACATCTCCAGGGTCGCCTTTGTGGAACTTGTGCAAGAATATGTTAAACGGGAAATGTTTACGATCCTTTAAGAACAAGTAGTAACGAGTTAACAACGGCTCGTTGCATTGACGATCCATAATAATACGTTTGCGGTCATGCCGCTCTAACCAATTAAGGTTTAGGTCTTTGATCTTCTGGAGTATCATAATGGTCTTTCACAAGTTTATATGTTGTTTTAAACTTTTCAAAGGCAACAGCCAAGCCTGGATATTCTTTGCACATTTTCTCTATTCTATTGTAGTCTGGCATACAGTCTACAAACTCTTCATTCTTCCAATTAAATGCAGTTGCTCCAACACTATTACTAATTGTATAAGTTCCAGTACCGATGCCAACATTGCCGTTTGAACTAATAGTCATGCCGGTAGTATACATCATATTTGAACCGGTGGTAATAGTAATAGTGTTGGAAGACATAGTAGAAGAATTTAAAGTAATAGTATCGGACAACACTGTACTAATTTCTTGTGCCATGAATCCAGTATTACTTGATGTTATCGAGCAATCCAGTGGCGCTGAAGAATCGTTCATGTAAATCCTTTGCTTGTTTATGTACCGTAGGAACAAACTTTTTATAGTTCTCCATAAACTGAATAATTTTATTACACAAGTCAGGACGAAATACAGTGTATGATTCAAAACTTTCAGTCCATTCACTTGGATACTTGAATGTATCATAATACATTTCTGTGTAGCTGAGTCTGTCTGGCACCATGGGTATAGCATCAACCACAGCACCCTCGTAACAACTAATACCCAGAGTTTCTTGCAAGTTGGCACTGAACACAATCTTGGCACGACCCAACAACTTGTGATATTCGTGTTTGTCTAATTGTGTATCTTGACAAACAACAAACTCGTATTGTGGCAAATGTTTAGCCAAGTCGCGGAATATCTCAACTTGCTTTTCTGGTGCAAGACGATGTGGAAACAGAATTAGATCACGCTTGGGATTGGTACAATAGTTTTCTAATGTATCAGACATATATTCCATGGGCCAGCCAGTGCGTACAAATTTGCCGTCATCGTGACGTTCTTGCCAATCTTCTTCGTACCATGGATTTTCAATTGGTATTCCATTGTGTAGTAGATTATCAAAGAATATCTTTTCGTGAAACTCTGTGGCAAAGTAGTTGTGATTGAATGCGTGGAAGAAACTCAACTCCGCACGTCTCACCCATTTGGCATTGCCAATAAGACGACCTAAAAAGTCTTGAGGATCGTAGCTACCAGCATGCCACAAGCCGTGTATTGTTACTGGAATGCCCAGCAGTTCACTCATGTATTTGAGATTGATGACGCCAGGGTGCCAAGCATCAGTAAATATAAAATGATCACCTGCGCAAACGGCTCCGTCGCAAAATAGCCGACCCATGGTTTCAACTTGTTTAGCCTTGTAGATATTAGTGCCGC
>Ga0209107_10000272_pt1 | contig 31589 bp, 43 predicted proteins | sample LakErihyJuly2011_2_FD_187460 | JGI IMG/M metagenome (GOLD analysis project Ga0209107, IMG submission 187460) | Freshwater microbial communities from dead zone in Lake Erie, Canada - CCB hypolimnion July 2011 (SPAdes) (version 2) | ecosystem: Environmental > Aquatic > Freshwater > Lentic >...
ATGCACCAAGGTTCATCAACGTGATTGACAACCTTAGGGAAAGACTTGACTACTACGATTTAACGGTAAACCAACCGGTTGTTCCACATAACCTCGATTACATATTGGTAGTGATAAGAACCAAAAACGAAGAATAATATATACAAAAAATCCATTTACAAAAATGAGGATAAAAAGTTTCAATAGCTGGACTCCGATAAACGAGGAAAGAGCACTAAGAACATTACCAACAGACGAGAAGTACTGGAAAGGAAAGGGAAAGACCGGAAAGGACGTCGCACTCTACACACACGATGATATGGACGGTATTTTCTGTGCAATCGAGATGAAGAAATGGCTCGATAAACACGGATTCAAAATAGTCAAATACGGAATAGTAAACTACTCCGAGGGTTGGAAGAACACCACAATAGATCCTAAGTTAATCAACGTTGCACTCGACTTCGCGAACATGCCAGGAGACGAGAGAGACGAGCACATAGACTGGTACTTAGACCACCACGGACTATTCAATCCAGACCAAGACGAGAAGTACAAAGACTCACCGGTGAAAAAACTGGCGACGTCATCCGCATACGAGGCACTCTGTATTGTTCTCGGACTTCCTACGGACGAACTCGTTCTTTCTGTCATCGATATGATTGACGCTGCGAAGTATCAGAAGTATGGAGTTAGCTGGCAAAGACTGCTAGACTTCAATTTGGCAGACATCAAAAAGTCGGAGAATAAAAGACTGGAGTTCGCAGCAGCATTCAACCAGTTTCTAAAAAGAAGTGATCACAAAACACTCATATCAGTAATTGCTAATTGTAAGGACGCATCGATATTTGGAATATTCAACGCGATGAAGGCAATCTATCCTGAGCACAACGCAGACCGACAAGGTAACAAAAAGGACTTCGTAGAGGACTCAGAGTGGAGACTCAACACAATGCAGAAAAGAACTCGTGGAAACGACACACAGAAGGTAACGATAAATACGTTCGGAGAGTTCAAAAAACTCGAACAGGGGGGACTTGTAAGGACTAGCGGATACGTTAAGGTCGGAGACCTCGTCTTCGTTCCTACAGGTACTTGGGCGAACGCACTCAGAGCAAGAGCCATCGTAGAGAAGGACTTTTTGGATGGTTTCTTAGACTCAGAACCTAAGTTCATACTTCTACAATACGGAGGAACGTTACAGGTTTGTGGCTACAAAGCTATGGACGAAATGGAACTACCAACTGACGCAGAAGGAAAGCCAATCAACGACTTAGGTCATTATATGACAGGTCTTCTAAAGAACTTCCAGGCACACCTCGGATATTATAACCCTGACACAAGTATTGGTCAAGACGAAATCACGGTATCCGGTGGTCACGGTGGAATCGGATCAATCTCGAACATATTCGGAACATGTGACGTTGCATCTTATCAAGGACTTAGATTTATCGACCTATTCAAAAACAAAATCATAACAGACCTCGCAGGACTCAAAGGAGAGTCAGGTGAGAAAATGGGTAAAGATGAAAGAGGTAAGATGCTCAAATTCAAATGGTCTGAGCCTAAAGAGTACTCAGGTAAAGAACCAGAGATGGACAACAAAGTTATTGATACTGAGCAAGTAACCAAGCTGGACAAGTACGGTAAACCAATCGCCAAGAACGAGTCGAGTAAGATAAAGAACTTCAAAAACTTCAAATAAAAGAAACCCGCAAAAAATGCGGGTTTTTTTGTGTTTGGGACGAACCGCCTTTACTATATAAAAGAAAATTCTACAAAAATGATTACAGACGGAATGACCGTAACGGTCAACTACACAGGAAAAATAGAGGACGGACAGGTATTCGACACAACACAGGGCAGAGATCCATTCACTTTCATACTCGGAGTCGATCCATTAATTGAAGGTTTCCAGGAGGCGATAGTAGGAAGACAAATCGGTGCAAGTTTCACGGTAAACATACCGGTAGAAAAAGCATACGGACCTGTTATGAATGAGAAAATTGTCAGTATACCTAAATCCGAAATGCCTGGAGAGGTAGAGGTAGACCAGATACTTGTTGCAAAAGCGGCAAATGAACAAGAAGCCAGGATTATCGTAAAAGAGGTTCACGAAGAGCACGTAGTGATTGACGGAAACCACCCACTCGCTGGAAAAGACCTGATATTCGAAATAGAAATAATAAACGCTATATAAAAAAAGTGCCGAAAGGCACTTTTTTAGTTTACAGGAGGTAGATAGTAGTCATCACCGTCGGCAACCGAGAAATCGACTCGATCACAACCAAGCCAACCACAAAGATGTGACTGCAACTCAGAACTCTTAGAACAAACATCGTACTCTGTCTGTAACCTTGTCCAGTTCTCATCGAGTTCACACTTACACCCATACATAAATTCGAAAGCCACGTCCACATAATGGCGTAACATAAGACCGATGTCCTCTACCGCGTGATCCACCAACTCGTTATTCGAGTCGAGTATCCTGTAAAAGTGAACCGGTGACTCGATTGTTAGGACTTTTTTAATTTCCATAGCAAAAAGACATAAAGGTTGTATGCGAACAAAGACGCTAGATAGACCGCAGGAGTCCAAAGTATGCCTATACCAAAATGGCAGACAATCGCAGACAACCAAAAATTCAGACAACTCCTACACGAAACAAGCTTGGTGAAAAATCCTCTGTGTCTGGATGAAAGATATTCAAGATATCCGACACGTGGGTATTTATCACGCCACTTCTCCCATCCGTCTAAGTCCAAGAATTTGTTTAGACGAAGTGCACGACCATAGTCGACCAGTGCGTCTGTCTCGAACCATACGTACATAAAAAAAACGACGCATAATATCTCAATCATAGTATATTATATGTCGTTTTTTTAGAAAAGTTCACTATCTACCTTGACCAGCGTACTTCTTCTTGTAGTTTTTGGCATTCTTAGAGTTAGAACTTTTCTTTTTAGAATGAGTTCCCGGTCTTTTTTTCCTAGAACGGGAGACGTGTGTCCTGCTGACCGACGTCTTAGAAGGTTTAGCTGCCATAACATTGTATAGTTTTTGGGCGGCGAAAAACGCCACTTAACTATATATTTCCACAGAAAAACAGGTTTTCAACCCTGCAACGGCAACTTGAATATGTCGACAAATGCGTTTGTGTAACCTTCGTAGAGATCCTTCTTAGCCAGAGTACTACGACTAACACCCAGTTGTTCCTGGGTGTATCGCGAGTAGAGCTTACCGAGGTTCACAAAGAGCTCAATACGCCCGGTCGCCTTCCATCTCACGTAAAGCGCCGTTCTCCTCATCAGTCGAAGTTTATTTCGTCAAGATTCTCTTCCCAGAGCTCACCAACACCAAGCAAACGGTGCTCGCATCCATCAACGATAGTTTTCTCGCTAGCGTGGAAGTGACCGTAGTAGTGCTTCACCGGAGAGTTACCATTCAGTCTCAAAAGGTGAAACAACTCAGACATCTGTTGACGCTCGAACACAAGATCCGACTTCAATCGTTTGTCGTAGTGTGCGAAGCTATCAACTAAAGGACCAAAGCTGAAACTATTGTCAGGATGACAGTAAGCAGGTGCGGTGTGCGTTAACACTATGTCTATATCCTTCATAGAAGATACTTTGTCTACATCGAGTTCGAAAACCTCGTCGTGCCACCAACTCTCGTTACCTTTGTGCTCGAAACCTACCCAGCTTCCGTTCTTCTCAAATACGTCTCCTTGCTTTGAGGTCAACCGCGGCATTCGGTCGACACTTACGGCACCACCAACACACAATATACGTTTACCACAAAGCTCTAATACGGTGTAGTCAGGTATCAGCTTTATGTTCGAGAATCCGAAAGGATCGTTGTCGAAGTAAGGCTTGAAGTCGTGGTTACCACGAAATGCCCATACGGTCACGTTGTTATTAACAAGTTTGGTGTGATACATCTCGAGCTCTCGCTTCTCTTTCAGAAAAGTTTTGAAGCCAACACCGAAGTCACCGACTTGTACTATATGTGCGTCCTTTATACCGAACTTGTCGATGTAGTTCGATATAAGTTTGAATCCGCCGTGTATGTCTCCTAAGTAGAAAAGTCTCATAATGAACAAATATAATAATTTTATCTGAAATATCCTAAACTATATAAACAAATCACACATTTGTTTCATAAAAAGCACATGCAGGACGTACAGAAACTAACAGCCAAGCTGAAACTACACTTCGATGAGTTCGTTGCCAACGTAAAGACGGAAAACGAGGAGACACGTGTAGCGTTCGACCTTCTTCTACGAGCCTCCAGAAAAGAGCTCGTTGACCAGGAAGGCAATTGTAGGAAACTAACCGAGAAAGAGAAAGAGGAAATACGTCAGCAGGCAGGAGACGTACTGAAGATGCTCGGACTGACATCACTCACTATTCTTCCCGGTGGAACGCTAGTTCTAATACTCATAAACGTCTTCAGACTCAACGACCACCTGCTACCTTCCAGCTTCAGAAAACCTAAAAAGCATTAGCGGTATTTTATATATACTGCATGAAGATCACGAACTACAACGAGTTCCTACTGGAGAAGGAGTTCCAGAGGATACTAGAGGCAATCAGACTCATAAATGAGTCAGACATCTACAACGTAGGTGACACCATCGAGTGGGACCTACCAAAGGACAAAGGCACACCAGACGAACCAGCACAAGAGCTGGAGTGGACATTCGATACGAAGAAGTCAAATCTACAGAAAGGTAAGGAGAAAATAGACAAATTCGCCAACTGGTTACAAAGAGGTGACACCGAGTCCGGACTCGGAATAGAGAGTAAGCTAATCGACAAAATCAGTGAATTTTTAGCGAAGGTTAAAGATCCGGAGAAGATAAAGCAGTACTTCCTGAGAATGCTCGACGAGATAAAGGCTCTACCTATGAACATCAAGAGAGACCTACTCAAAAAAGCACTAATAATACTTGTGGCTTATATGCCACTATCCAACCTGGTCACACCGGACGTAATAAAAAAAGAACCTATCACTGCAGAAATTGCGGCGAGTATGGATTCAGACCAAAAACAAACCAAATTCAACACACCTGAAAAGGATGTGAAGACATCGAAGGGTGCAAAGTTCGAAAAGGCACACAAAATAGTAATGGCCGTAGAAGCCGGATACTCAGGTGACCGAGCAGACAACGGAAACTACACAAACTGTAAAGGTGAAAGAATATTCATAGGTACGAACCACGGAATAGCGGCACCTACACTAACTGTCTCTGATGTTTTACCGAGAGGAAACACAAACGACGAGTATAAAACCAGTCCAGAGAAAATCAAAGAGCTTTTCAGAACATCGTACGGAAAAAACTATGAAAAACTCTGTGGAACGAACGAAATAACTTTCGCCGAGCAGTGGAAGCTCGACCAGAAGCACATAGTAGACGAAGACGACATCGAGTACAAATGGAACCAGATAATGCGTCACCTCTCCAAAGAGACCGCACTCGACATCTACCAGAAGGACTACTGGGCACCGCAAGGACTGGATAATTTCAAAAGCCAGTCGATAGCCAACGTATTATACGACGGATGTGTCAACCAAGGACCGGGTGCAACTCTTCAGGTACTCAAAAGATCTATGAAGAACCTCGGACACGACACAGAAGGAATCGGTGGATGGAACGAGTTCCACGAAAAACTGACACCTACAGTGAACGAAATGGACAAATCTGAGACCGAAAAACTTTTCGAAGAAATCAAAGAAGAGAGGATGGAGGAGTACAGAGGTGCAGACACTTGGAATGACCACGGCAGGGGATGGACAGACAGGGTAGAAAAACTAACCTTTATGGACGACAACGCAAAAGACTCGGATTTGGCATGAAATACTTGAAGACATTCGAAGAGTCTATACAAGTTCCAATAGAGGTAGGCGACACGATATTAGGCGGAAGGTTCAAGAACAAGAAGACCATCGTGAAGAAGATAGGTAAGAACGTCAAAGGTGATATCACCGTCAACGGAAAGCCACTACTAAAGTACAGGATCCCGAAACAGTCGGAAACCGAATCGTCGAAATAATATATAAGTAAACTAATCATAAGGAAATGAACCTAGAAAACTGGCAAAGAAGAGAATTCATTGGTGCGACCTATAGTAACGGTATTGTCAACAGATACTACGGATACACAAACGTACCGAACGCAGCAGACACTGACGAAGTGTTCTCAATCAGTAAGGTAACCGTGTCTGGTACGGTAGAGACCGTTACATGGAACGACAACAGCTTTTCAAGCAACACCGCGAAATGGTCCGAAAGGGTTGCAAATTTCGCAGCACCATCAGGATCGCTCGGATTCACATATAGTGGTACGAATCCACTATACTTCACCTGGACAAGACTCTCAGGTGTAAACCAATACAACATAATTGTTAAAAACAGCAGTGGATACGTTGCTACCGAAAAAGGTCATGTGAACACCAACTCACCACAGACCTACACTGAAAAGTATTTTAACACGACCTCACACACACAACGTTTATATACAGGAACAGGTGCATACACAATAGTACTCCAGGCGGTTAATGCCGGTGGAACATTGACAGCCACATACTCATACACATCATAAGTAAGAAAGGCCGACGATTGTCGGCCTTTTCATTTAATAAACTTTGTCTATTTTTAGGATATAATAAAACATGACAAAAAGACTTAAAATACCCGCATTACTAACACTATCATTTGTTCTAACATTCTTGAGTATGTTCGCACTGGCAACACCAACAAAAAGAGAAAACAAATGTGTTATACCACTTTCTATATCTGAAGATGATACACTAAAAGTGCAAAACACTACGAAACAAAAAACGGACACAATAATAAAACCTGAAAAGGAAGTGGATACAATACACGCAGGAACACACGAGGCAACATATTACAACACCAAACCACATCCAAAAGTACACAGATCATATCCGACTGCAGCTTACAACTTTGCACCTTATGGCGCAACGTTAATAGTAACAAACAAAAGAAATAAGAAGAGTTGTATCGTAATAGTAACCGATAGAATGGGAAGAAAAGGAAGAAATATAGACCTGAGCCTTTCGGCATTCGGACTAATAGCAGACCACGCGACCGGAAGGGTAAACGTTGATGTAAAAATACTGGACTGAGATGAACTCCATCACCACAGAGAACCTATCTGACTACAGACTTGTTAAGATAACCTACGAGCACACGCTCAAGCAGTACGAATTATTCGAACGCACTCTGGACGACGGTGATATGGAAAAGATACTACAAGCACACAGGTATATCAGCACGAGGGTCAGAAAAAGGAACACACTGATGGACTGGATCTGGGCACCTTCTGGATCAATTGAAACACTCACAGATACACTGGATATAAACTCTATAAGGTATAAGTTGATTGACCACACACTGACCTATTACAGAACGCCAGAGAAGCTATCCGCACTAAGGAACGAAATCGACACAGAGATAAGTAAAATATTGACGACCGATTTCGTACTCGATAGAATAGGTATGGTTGGAATCGAGAACATAACCAAACTGGAAAGAAAACACATAGAAAACGAATCTAAGAAATGAGTACAAACAACAAAAAACCTGGATTAGGACTACTTGGCGTGCTACAGATAGTCTTCATAGTTCTGAAACTAACAGATAACCTCGACTGGAACTGGTTCTGGGTACTATCACCCACAATACTTCCGATATTCGCATTCATCGCCTTCGTAATAATCGCCACGATAGTAATTGTGACAGGAGTTGGCTTGGGTATATGGGACATCGACTTAATATCGAAAAAATTCAAGAAGAAAAATGCCGAAGAGTAGACACGTAGGGTTCGAGGGTGGACTCAAAGTAAATACATCCAGAAAACAGATGTGTAAGGACTTCAAAAATGCCAAAAAGTGGATCAAAAACGTGAAGTCTTTTGTTGTCGATAAAGAGAACTATAGTAAAAAGGAAATTGAGTGTTTCTACGGTTGTACATTCAAAGTACCGACAAATCAAGAGGACCTCTCAGAATATGTGGTCGATGCAGAATTCGCAACCACCCTTCCATACGACGAAAGACTGAACTACGAGATAACAAAGATGACGATAAACGCCTTTGTAAGATATAAAAGCTTCGTAATTGGAGACAGAGTTCCGAGCGAAACAATGCCTGATTGTGTGAAGTCTATGCTCGCCGAAATCGTTAAGATAAAAATGCTAGTCGAGTACGAAATACACGGAGACGACAAGATAAAGAACACAATACCTGAAATCGACAGTACAAAAGTGGATCCGAAAGTAGTTCAAAACGAAATAGAACAGCTAAAACTACAAATAGATGAGGATGCAGATTATGATTTGGATAGCATACTCGATAAAATAAGTATGTATGGTATAGAATCCATAACAAAAAAAGAAATGGAGTTTCTAAACCAACAGAGTAAAAATAATTAGGAAACCGACTTCAGAACCTTCTTAACAATCTCTTGCTTACGTTTACCCTGCTCGGTGTCAAACTTACCATCGATTTTCAAAACCGCGTAAGCAAGACAATCCGCGAAGTCCTCCCTGGGATTTCTACTGGAATACTTTCTACAAAACGTCGAACCTTCCTTACTTATCCATTCAGACTTACGATTACCCGCTTTCTCTCTTCCAGGACGTGTCTCAATATACCTAAAATATCCTTCAGGTACATCCTCGTCTCTCGAGCATTTCTTCCATCCAGAAATCGACCTCCATTCATCTCCAAAAGAGACACGTTTTAGGTAGTCAACACAATGACAAATCTCGTGAGTTATACAAAACTCTATATACGGTATCTCAACGTTATCCGATTTGAAACGTTTTTTAAATTCAAACACTCTCGGATTCAACCTGAATAACCTGTCTTCGTTACGCCATTGTGCTCGAACACCACCGAGATTTTTGAACAATATTCTTCTTATCTTTCCTTTTATAAACTTACGATCGAATCTCTCGAAACATCTTCTCAATACATCCAATTGATGATTAGTGACGTCAGGATCGAGTTGAGTTCCAAAGTCCTTCTCGAAACCGTTGACCCTATCTTCAGATGCTCTTTCTGAAACAGATTCTTTTATGTCGTCGATTACTTCAATTTTGACATTACTCAAATATCTAAGGTCACTGACCTCACTAGGATTACCTTTTTTTCTTTTTTTAGTTTTAAGAACCATACTTCTATCACCAGAACCGTCATCACCGAAATCACCAGCCATAGTACCAACAGTAGCGTTAGAAACACCACCCATTCCACCGGTTGTTGATGCGTTTGCTGTTGCAACGCCGTCCTCGAAGAACATACTCCAGCTCTTAACTCTCCTCATTATTTATAATAGATATTTTGCCACATATTAGGCGGACCTTTGAACGTAGACATACCACCGGTGGTAAGTTCTAGCTCCTTAGCTATAATCTCTGCCAACTCACGAGAGTACTTACCCTCAGAGAACCATTGTTCTATCGTAGGCCAGTAGAAATCACGTAAATGTCTTATCTGCTCAGGGAAAAGATTATACTTACTGAGAAAGTGAAACACCTCTTCAGCGAACTCACCAACGTCCACGTAGGACTCGAAAGTCTTCAGATAAATCATAGGGTATATATAAAAACCCGGTCATAGTAAATCGTCAAGCGAAATCTGTCTTCGAAGTGTTGTTATACGATTATTTTTTTTGTGTAAATTATAGTCGAAGTAGAACTCATGCTCGAAGTTATCACATACAAAACTCTGAAATTCCGACCATAGATTACTATGAACCGTTCCTTTATATAAAGGTTCCCTGAAGTAGGGTAGGTACACTATCTTATCGAACATCTGAACGTCCCACAAAAACCTGATAAGACCATTGTAGTTTATCTCGTCTCTGACGAAGAACATATATTGTTCGCGAACGAGAATGTGCCTCTGTCTTATCTTAGTGAGGTCGACTCGGTCAACTTTCTTCACACAGAAACCGAAACCATTAGGTACGTTGTCTCCTCCCCAGGAGTGCAACATGACTATGTCATCACAAAGAAGGCCCTCGAACAGACCGACGTGTGGTGCGAACCTGTTCGGATCCCAGTAACTACTTGTGTCAACCTCAATCCACCTTATCATAAAACAAATATAGTCATATTTTTTATAATAAACTATGATGACCGAACAACAACTAATAGAAGAAGGGTACGCACCCACACTCGCAAGGATCGTATCGAGAGTACTGAAGGACATAAGCAAGGTAGACGGTTTCGAATTGATCCGTGCCAGACCTTGGAAGTCAAACTTAGCAAAAGTTATGCCAAATATCGGAGTTCGAATGGAAACCGAGATAAAGAACTACATCGATGGACAAGAGATAACGCTGATGGACCAAAGGAGTAGAGAGGTCGCAGATAGTCTCGAGCAGATTAGAGACGAGTACGGCAACCCACACATCTCGACCAAATGGGTGGAAGAGAATATACTAAGAAAATAAAAAATAAATATGAGTAAAGTCTGGAAGATAACAACGAACCTCACAGAGCAGGAAAACACACAACTTCTGTCGAATATGACAGAACAGGAACACGAAATGGTTGCAACACTGAAACTAAACCTATCAGTAGACGTTATCGAGAACGAGACAATCACATCTTTTGTGGTGTGTAACGAACTCAATCTTGAGAAACTGAAGTCACTATTGATAAACCACGGAGTTCAGTTCAACGTAGACGACACAACTGAATTCTTCGTGACCGAAGATATCAAAGTCGACGACCTATCACAAGACTACATTTACGAAAAACTCGGAGTATAAAAACACAAACATATGAAAAGTAGCAAATTCTTAAAGAAATATATGAACGCTTACTCACCAACAGGACAAGAGTCTGAAGGCCAGGCGGTCTGGATCGAGTATATGAAGGACTGGAGTGACGAGCAACACCTCGATCCTTACGGGACAGCATATTGTCTAGTGAAGAGCAATACCGACAAACACGGTCATACCGTTGTTATCGAGGCACACGCAGATGAGATTGCGTGGATGGTTTCACAAATCGATTCCGACGGATTCCTAAGAGTGAAGAGAAACGGAGGTTCAGACAATATGATTGCACCGTCGAAACAAGTTACCGTAATCACACACGACGGAAGAAAGCACACAGGTGTATTCGGATACCCGGCGGTTCACGTAAGAGAAAAATACACCGAGATGGGACTTGATCAACACGACCTATGGGTCGATATGGGAACCGATAAAGAAGGTGTCGACAAAATGGGTATAGAGGTCGGAAATATGGTAGTATTCAACGACGAGTTCGGCCAAGTGGGTGACTACTACACAGGAAAAGCACTGGATAACAAAATCGGTGGATATATAATCGCAGAAGCCGCGAGAAGAATCAAAGAGAATAACATCGACCTTCCTTTCGACCTGTACGTAGTAAACTCAGTACAAGAAGAAGTGGGACTTCACGGTGCGAAGATGATTGCACAGAGACTGAAACCAGACTTCGCATTCGTTCACGACGTTTGTCACAACACAAGTACACCTAAGATGAACAAAGCGAAGGACTGCGACACTAAAGGTGGAAACGGACCAGTGATTGAATACACAGCACAGAACCACAGGATGGCAATAAAGCTAATCAGAGAGACCGCCAACAGAAACAACATTCCACTTCAGTTGTCAATCGGATCCTACGGAAACGACACTATGGGTTTCTTCCTGGCGAACGCCGGAACTCCGACCGCAATCGTGGCAACACCACTGAAGTACATGCACACGACGGTAGAGATGGCACACGTAGACGACGTAGAGAGCGCAATAAATCTCTTCGTCGAGACACTTAGGGAAATCGACCACGACTTCCTGAACGAAATGAAAGGCGGAAGAGTATGATAATGATGTCTCTGATGATTATAGGCATCATAGCGTCTCTAATCGATAAAACGTTCATCAAAAAACATATCGTCACGGAGATTGACCCTGACGACGAAAACTTCTAAGAAAGAAATGAAATTTTTCATCGACACAGCCGACCTAGCACAGATAAAGGCGGCAAGCCAAATGGGAATCCTCGACGGGGTGACCACAAACCCATCACTTATGTCTACCGTAGGCGTAAGTGGTAAAGACGAGATAATGAATCACTACCTCGAAATATGTAAGATTGTCGACGGTCCAGTCTCTGCTGAGGTTCTTTCGACTGAGTACGAGGGAATGATAGCGGAAGGGCAAGAGCTCAGCGAACTACACAGAAACATCGTGGTTAAACTTCCGATGACACATGATGGAGTCAGAGCGATAAAGTACCTTAGTTCTATCGGAATAAAAACCAACTGCACACTCGTTTTTTCAGTAGGACAGGCACTGGTTGCAGCGAAAGCAGGTGCAACATACGTTTCACCATTCGTAGGAAGGCTCGACGACATCTCCTCAGACGGACTCGACCTGATCAAGCAGATTAAACAGGTGTTCGACAACTACCCAAAGCATGAATTGGATACCAAAATTCTGGCGGCATCAATCAGAAATCCCATGCACATCGTTGATTGTGCCAAGATTGGCGCGGATGTGGTAACCGCACCACTCGGTGTTCTACACTCGTTGATAAGTCATCCACTTACCGACAGCGGTATGAACAAATTCATACAGGACACCAAAAAGTTCATCTAAAACAAACCGACGAAAGTCGGTTTTTTTGTACCTTTATATTATGAACGAAATACAAAGGGAAATAATCGAATGTGCCGTGGCAGACGGTTTCACCTATAAAAAAGAAGACACACTAAGTGTGACACGAGCAAAATCAATGTACGGAAATGATCTTGGCGAGTGGTGGATACAAACAACAAACAACTCAGGCAATCGTTACAGCTCTTTGGTTAGAAGAGTGACTGATGAAGACCTGAAACAATGGAGAAGAGATAAAAAGATTGACGAAATACTACCTAATACGTAGTCTCTGACCAACCATAAGCCACTTCAACTCATCTATCCTATTCAATCGACATAAATCCTGAACGGTTATATCATTCGCTTCTGCAATCTTATTGAGACAATCACCTTTTTTTACAACGTAATACTTACGCATCTGAACCGGCGTAGAATTAGAAATAAACCTGTCACTCATAGGAAGCAAAACACCCGCCACAAACTCAACAGATTCGAACTCATCAATAAATCGATTATCCGCAGGTATGCGAGGTGCACCACCTCTAAGTATCTTAGGATCTATTACCAAACTGGTGGAATGTACCTTCTCCTCTTTGAAGTCGACAACGAACTCTGGATCTATGTTCACATCATAAAACCTGATTTCGAAGTGCAAATGTGGTCCGAACGAGTATCCGGTATTACCACCAAGACCTAATAAATCACCTGCCTTCACAATCTGACCACTAACGACCTTTATCCTGCTGAGATGTGCGTAATAGGTCTCCAGACCGTTCCTATGTCTAACTATAACCAGATTTCCATAACCACCTCGATTCATCATCGCGTAACGTACGACACCGTCCCAAGCAGCTGTCACCGAATCACCTACACGTAACGCTATATCAACACCAGGGTGCCACTCACCGTGTCTGTTACCGAAATGAGAGGTCATATAACCATCAAATGGTATGTGAACAGGATCAACTTCGATTTCGATGCTATCGTTCATAGACATCGCAGCAGATATGTTCATCTGAGACCTTGTAATATTATGCTGCCAACTCTGAATCTTAGAAATCGAACTCGATAGAAATATCTTGCGATGAATAGAGTCTACCGCCAAATCGGTAGTGTCCTGTGAAAATGAAATATAATTGATTAGTATAAGAAATAATGTTAGTAACCTCATATAAATTTTTATTTTGTAAATACTCGTAAAACGAAAAACCCGGCTTTCCCGGGTTTTATATTGTCAAAATCGACTAAAGTCCTAAGTCATCGTGTGAGTGCGATGTGTGTGAGTGCTCCTCCTGTGAGTATATCTTGTACGCAGCCATATACTGTTCCTCAGTCTCGATATTGTCGAACATCTCAGTCTGAGCGTAATCGTTCTCGTCGTGAGGATTCGGATCGAAAGAGCCGTGGAAAGTCTTGCCTGGATTTATCTTATCACCGAGCCAAGCCTCAAATTCTTCAACTTCATCAACCTCAGTACCCAACATCCTAGCAATTTCTTCGTAAGTCGTTCCGTCGAGATAAACAGACTTCTTGTCGCCGATAACGAACTCAAGAAACATCTTCAATCTTTTCATATTATAACTTGTTTTTTTGTTATATATTAAAAGACAGATGCCACTTTTACTCCAGTATTCCGTCTATCTTAACATCACGAAGATCCACCTGGACCTTCTTCCAGTAGTTGTCGTGTATCGAGAACGTTAGATTGTCCTTTCCGTTCCTTATTGTGAAGAACCAAGTGTCTCCAATAAGTTCCTGTCTCAGTACATCCATACTTTCGAAGAAGTTTATGTAGACCTCCTCAATCTCACCGAAAACACCTATTCTGTATTTCTCTCTCATATAAATCGTTTCACTTTTTATATATAGACATATGAAAAGACTAATGACACGTTCACAATTCCTCAACGAGGCACATATCTATTTTGAGGATGATTTACTCGACACGTTGATGAACATCGAGAATCCAATCGCAAAACGTCTACTCGACCTTCACAAACAACAACAGAAAACAGACATCGGTTTTGTGACACAGGCCGCAAAGCCAGGTAGTGTAAACATCATAACATATACCAAGGCTGCAGAGACACTAAGAAAGAAAAAAGACGACGACTTCATAGAGGACGTCGCCAAAAACGTCGAAGCGGACAAACCACTCGACCAACACGATCGAACAAAGTCATTCAACTTCCTAAGGGACAACAAAGCGATGACTACCGCCAAAATATCCAGACTGGTCAACACTCTGTTTCCTAAAGAGTACGAAGACGCGGAAGGACAGAAGGTACTCAGGGACCTGATTGACAAATATGGCGCACTAACCGACGACACAACGAACTTCGAGGTCGTAAAAGGCGAGGATATTAGAAAGTGGTACGACGAGGAAACATACGATAGCAAAAAAGGCGAGCTCGCTTCCAGCTGCATGAGACACAGTCGCTGCCAGGAATACCTCGACATATACGTCAAAAACCCAGAAGTCGTAAGCATGCTCATCTGCACCAACGCAAAAGGTCTCCTGATAGGAAGGGCGCTCATATGGGAACTTACAGATAGTAACGCGTCACAACTGATGGACAGGATCTACTTCCGCGACGAAAGAATAAAGGAGAAGTTCATAGCTTGGGCAGAGGAAAAAGACATTGCGTACAAGGCCGGAAGGGGCCTCACCAACACAGTCTGGAGAGGCGAACGTTTAAAGAGATCACCGAAGGTGCAGTTGGAAAACTGGGAGTTTGACTATTATCCTTATATGGACACGTTCCAGAAACTCGATATGGAAGATGGAATGCTCTACAACTCCGAGGACCGAGCTGAGGGATTCTACATACTCAACTCGACAGACGGCGAATACTCCGAATTAGTTACGGTTTGGTCAAACTACGAAGACCAAGAAATAAACGAGGAAGAGGCGGAGTGGAGCGAACCTTTGGGTGACTGGATAAGCAGAGAAAACGGAGTATACATAAGCACTGACTACGATAGAACGACCGGCTTCTACCCGAAAGACCACCACGACGTCGTATTAATTGATGGTGCAGGATACTTCCACATAGACGATACGGTATATAGTGCGTGTATGGATCAACAAATACTCTACTCCGACGCTATAGCAATAGTTGGTGGCATATACGATATGGAGGCAAAAGAATTTGGACATGAGCACGACTACACTGACCGGTCAAAAAAACTGGTGATGTGGCAGGAAATGTTGTGCGCGGATTGGCTGAAACGACTAATAGACTTAGATATCTGGGATGAAAAACCATTCATCATAGATGACGTAAGAAAAGTTGGTGAAAAGTACATACTTAGAGATCATAAACTAACCGTCTACAATACAGCGAAAGGTCAACTATCAGAAGAACACTGCGTCGCACTCAATATAGAAACAGAAGGACTGAAAGAGATACTCACCGACGAGCCAAGCTACTACTACAATCTGGACAAATCGACCAAATTTGAATTAATCTCCGCGCTCAAGGACAAGGACGACAAAGAGGTAGAGAAAATCGAGAACTGGGTTCACTAAAGGTTGCTAAACCATACGGAAAACAATCCGTATAAACTAAAAACTTAGTGAAATAAATGGCATCTCACAATATTGGAAATCTAAAAAGCAGATTCGACGAAGAGTTCGACAAAAACTTCAAAGTAGGCAAGCACTACTCGTGCGAGCTCACACCGTACGACCCTATATACAGGGTGAAGATACTCGAGATTGAGGAAAGATGTCTGGTACTCGACATAAACGGCCACCTGCCTAACTTCTGGCGAGACGAAGAAGATACAAAGGAACTACTAAAAGGTGATCAACCAGGTACATATTGGCTCGATAAAGGTCTATTAGACACATTCTTCTTTGAAGATATCGAAACCAATAGAGAACAAGCACTCGAAGAAATCGGAATAAAGTAGAAAAAACAAAAAAATAGTAGGATATACGAAACTTAGCCGTATATTTGTTTTATAAAACAAAAAGGTAAATAAAAAACTTTATATATACACTACAATGAAAGCAACAAACCTAAATATGGCAATCGTGAGCACTACAATGGTGAATAATACATTATGTATTATCAGACCATCGGAGGGTCGTAGCCTATTTATGGATGTCGCATAAACATTCGTAAACGAAACTAAGACCCTCAGACAAAAATCTGAGGGTTTTTTGTTTTACATATATTCACCCGTAGCTATAACGGTCAGAGCTACCGCTTGTTAAGCGGAGGGTTACAGGTTCGAATCCTGTCGGGTGAGCAAAAGAAAGAAGGACTATTAGCTCAATCGGTAGAGCACTTGACTGTTAATCAAGGGGTAGCAGGATCGTAACCTGCATAGTCCGCAAAATAAACACGGTAGGTACCCGAGCGGTTCCAGGGACTAGTCTGATACACTAGGTGAGAAATCACGACGTGGGTTCAAATCCCACCCTACCGACAAAATGGTTCCTTCGTCCAACGGACAGGACGTCGCTCTTCTAAAGCGAAGATACAGGTTCGAATCCTGTAGGGACTACTAATATTGGAATATAGCTCAGTTGGTTAGAGCAATCGCCTGATACGCGATAGGTCGCAAGTTCGAGTCTTGCTATTCCAACAACAAATGCTGATGTGGCACAGTGGCGACTGCGCTCCCCTTGTAAGGGAGAATCATCGGGGGTTCGAGTCCCTCCATCAGCTCAAAATGCACCAGTGGTCGAGTGGTTTTAGGCATACGCCTGCAAAGCGTAATGACGGGGGTTCAAATCCCTCCTGGTGCTCAAACAAATGCCGCGGCTTAGTGGAAAAGGATCGACCCTCATATGGTTGATTAAGTGAGTTCGAACCTCACACGCGGTACAGGGTTTAATAGTAGACTGACATATTCTGAGTGTTCCACGTAGAAGTAAAATCACTAAAGCAATATATGTCACATTGGGGATTAGCTCAATCGGGAGAGCGTTAGACTTACATTCTAAAGGTAGTGGGATCGTAACCCACATCCCCAACTAAATAGATGGTGATTGAAAGAGTTACTTCGCAAAGGTTAGCAATTTGACTGTAAATCAAACTTAGTGGTTCAAATCCACATTCACTCTTCAAGACTTTCCTCTATTTATACGCACCAGTGGTGAAACTGGAGATACACGCTGCGCTTAAGACGCAGTCCTACGGGTTGAGGGTTCGAGTCCCTCCTGGTGCACAAAAATAAAAAGCAGGAAACTGTTTGATATGAAAAATAAATGCCTATCTTTGATGAACGATAACAAACAAAGGTTCTTTGATGTGATATAGTAAAAAGAAATTGGTCCTGCGGTCCAGCGGAGTGGACGCTGCCCTGTCACGGCGGAGATCGTGGGTTCGAATCCCATCAGGACCGCTTTAAGAGGAGCAAAATATAAATATGTCTTTGTGGTGTCGGTTTGGTCCGATATAAAAAGTAAGGTTAAAAGCACCTGCTGCCACAAAAACATATTTTAAAATTGGAAGGTGGGTGAGTGGTTAAAACCGACAGACTGTAAATCTGTTCTCGTGAGAGTACGGGGGTTCGAATCCCTCCCTTCCAACAACCAGGTTCTGGTAGTCTCGCGTAGGCTAACAGAACCTAAATGCTTTCGTGGTGGAATTGGTAGACACGCGGCACTTAGGATGCCGTGCCGTAAGGTGTGAGAGTTCGAGTCTCTCCGAGAGTACAAAAAAATAAAAGATAGATTTATTCAAAAAGAATACTTATCTTTGACAGAACAAAGGTTCTTTGATTTACTAAAAATGCTTCGGTGGTGGAATGGTAGACACGCTAGCTTCAGGTGCTAGTGCCATTAGGTGTGAGGGTTCGAGTCCCTCCCGGAGTACAAAAGTGTTGACCTTTGAGAAAGGATGGAATCAAGTGATACTAAGCTTGCAACACAGAGGCTCTCAACCTCAATAAGGTCTTATAGCTCAGTTGGTTAGAGCACTACCTTGACATGGTAGGGGTCGCTGGTTCGAATCCGGCTAAGATCACAAAACGCCGTCATAGCTTAGAGGTAAAGCGTTACCTTGGTATGGTAAAGACCATCGGTTCGATCCCGATTGACGGCTCTAGTTCTTTGTAATATGGGTGAACTGTCACTCACTTACACCAACCTACAAAGCACTAAATAAAGGTAGTGGTAGAAACGAGAGAAAAAAATATAGAGACTCAATCAAAAAACTTACGATTGATGAACTAATAAGAGAAAAAGAAAAGTTCTAAAAAGTTTGGTGGAACGAAAAGAATCACTAACTTTGTAAAACGAAAACAAAAGAGGTCTTTGACATAATAACAATGGCGCCATAGTTCAAGGGATAGAATAGAAGTTTCCTAAACTTTAGATCCAGGTTCGAATCCTGGTGGGGTCACAAAAGAGTAAAGTTCTTTGATATGCGTTGGTGTTGGAAATGGTAGACAAGCAACATTGAGGGTGTTGTGTCCTAAGGACGTGAGGGTTCGAGTCCCTCCCAGCGCACTAAACAAAACGTTCATTGAATAAAAAAGGCCTTGTGTTGGAAATGGTAGACAAGCACGTTTGAGGGGCGTGTGCCGAATGGCGTATGGGTTCAAGTCCCATCAAGGTCACAAAAGAATGCTCAGGCAACCCCCTGGTGAAAACATTCGAAAATATATTGCGCGGTGGAGAAGTTGGTATCTCGTGAGGCTCATAACCTTAAGATCGGCGGTTCGAGTCCGTCCTGCGCTACAAAAATCCAGGCAACCCCCTGGTAGAAACAGAATGCTCAGGCAACCCCCTGGTGAAAGCATTCTAAAGATAAAGCACAGGATTAATTACCCGGTGCCTGGATGGTTCGAAACATCCGTTGTGATATAGTGTACTGGGCACTACACCCGCCGCTGAGGTTCGACTCCTCAGATTCGGAATGGTTACCACGTGAGTAAGATTGGGTTCGATCCCCTTTATCATGCCAAAGTCCAGACAACCCTCTGGCAGCAACGCTAACACAGCACAATACGGGTTCATACCTGTGGCGTAGTGTGACGGTCAGGAGAGACTGACAAACTTGGGGCTATAGCTCAGTTGGCTAGAGTATTTGCCTGGCAGGCAAGGGGTCGCCGGTTCGAGCCCGGCTAGCTCCACTACTAAGATTATCAAAGGTTGCTGCAACAATCTACGAGAGCCAGAAATCGAAATGTTTGCAGACATAGAAAATTTCGGCAGTGTGTTCGTCTAGTGGTCTAAGACATCGTTCCTGAAGAACGGGAACACGGGTTCGAATCCCGTACACACAACAAATCTTACAACGGTAAGATAATACACGGGTATAGTGAAATGGTATCATGCCGGTCTCCAAAACCGTTGTTCCGAGTTCGAATCTTGGTACCCGTGCTAAAAATAATGGTCTTGTAACTCAGTTGGTTAGAGTGCGACACTCATAATGTTGAAGTCGGGGGTTCGAGTCCCTCCTGGACCACAACCAGTATCTGGTACTCACGATTGGTGAGTACCTTTTACTAAAAAAATATAAAAAAAAACGCGATTATCGCAAACAAAGAGTAATAAACTTTATATATACAGCTAACAATGAAAACTTTTAACACAAATATCGCAGTAGTAAACATCCCGCAAGATCAGGATCAACCTCAAGCAATTGGGACTAGCTGTCTATTGTCAAAAAGTTAGAAAAGAACTTTATAATGATGAGCCCAGCTAGATTTCTAGCTGGGTTTTTTCGTTTATATAATGTCCTATGGTGTAATTGGCAACACGTTCGGTTTTGGTCCGAAAGAGTCGAGGTTCGAGCCCTTGTGGGACAACAAATAATACCCTGTCGTATAATGGCAGTACATGGGCCTTTGAAGTCCAGAATGGTGGTTCGACCCCACCCAGGGTAACAAATAGCGAGTAGTAGAGGAGTGGTTTATCTCGGGTGCATTGGAAGCATCAGCACGCAGGTTCGAATCCTGCCTATTCGACAAAATATAAGGTCCTGTCGTCCAATGGTAGGATAACCCGTTGTCTGCGGGATGGTTGCGGGTTCGAGTCCCGTCAGGACCGCTAAATATAACTAGGTGTAGCTCAGATGGTAGAGCGGGGCATTTGGGATGCTCAGGCCGCAGGTTCGACCCCTGTCACTTAGACTAAAAATACGGATGTGAGGTCAAACGGCTAAGATGTCTGCCTGTCACGCAGTTCGGAGCGGGTTCAACTCCCGTCACGTCCGCAAAAAGGCCTCGAATAATCGAGGCCTTTCTTATTTACTATTTTCATCTTCCTTATTTTCCGAGTTCTTCGTACCGAAGTAGTATGAGAATATCATCAGTGTCAGCGTCTTTATCAGCTCGAAAAGCTGAGCGCTCATATCCGGACCCAGCAGCCGCACTTTGAACGCAACCGTCTTGTCTACTATGAAGAGTGCAACGAGTGCAGTGAAGACGACCAGAACGAAACGAACAAGCATATCCTTCGTGTTCTTAACGAACATACTATTGACCCAATAAACCGAGCCGGATATGAAACCGAGTCCTATGAGTATACCCACGACCATTATCCACGGATTGCTAGAACTGAACATATATCTAAAAATTTATTCACACAGGTAGTCGTGTGTCGAGACGATTCTCCTTATGTAGACCGTCTTGTTTTTTCCGATTACGAACTCGCTAAGACCTACGTGTGATTTGTTACCAGGATTCCAGTCATAGGTGTAGCCAAGTTGTCCCCACGGGTATTGATTATATAGGTCACACTGATAGAACCTGCTGATCCTGTTATCGTTTATCCAAGCGACGTGATCATCATCGGTTCCGGAAGGAAAGCAAAGGTCGCACTTCGAGTCGTTTATCTCTTTGTCTGGACATGGTCTGAAAAGGTCTTGTGGCCTAACCCAGATCTCTACGAAATAACTGTATTTGGATCCCGGTGGTAGACCCAGTAGTTGTATAAGTCTTAGGTTCGTGTCAGCAGGCGCTTCTTTTCTGAACCTGGTCTTCAGTTCGGGTGATACGGTTACCCAGATTGGGTAGTTTCCTGTGTTGAATTTATCGGACTTGCTGTAGAAGGATACGTTCTGTTTCCAGGTGCAGACGAGTATGTACTCATCGCCGTCTATCTTCTTTCGGTTGATCCATTCGTTGTCTGTGTTGATTGCAACCAGGCCGTCGTACATCTTAGAACTGTCTGGGTAGATTGAGTTGGTCATTGCTGTCCTGTACAAATCTCTGTCGCACTGAGAAAGTGTTCTGAAACACAAAATCAGTGTGGCTAAAATAAGTGAAAGTTTTAACATCGATTTTTTTTCGTTTTGTTTATATAGTAAAACACAATCAACCTTCTCAAATACCTATCCAACCAACACACGCGATATCCGCATCCTGACCACCGAACCATCTTTTAGGATATACAACCTTTTTGTTAGGATTACGATTTAGCCATGCACCCCACCAAGAGAACGAGCTGTTTGCCATTATGTTGTCGCGACATAGAGACATCAACCACATATCCACAACATCATCGTTACCATCAACGAAAACCATATTTTCGAAGTTCAGGTTCTCTCGACACCATCCAATATCGTCCGAGAAAACGAAAAGACGGTCGTAATGACCGACTTCACAAATTGCACTCTCATAATAATCAATTCCCTGAACCGGATGGAAACCGTTGGATCCAAGGTAGTCGGTTCTCCTTACGTGAAGTGATACTGAGTTTTCGGTCACACCGAAACTATCACCTAGACCCGATGGTGCGGCAAATACATCATATATCTGTTGTGCACTCTCGACGAAGAATTTATCGTTTTGAAAATAGCCGTTCAGGAAATAGTTTAAATCTTCGTCCCAACTGGTGAGTGGTGTCTGGTCAGTGACAGAGATGAATGGCCTTCCGTTCACCATATTTGGATGAAATTCTTTCTCTTGCATACCCGGAAACTTTCCGAGAGAGTAATATCTCTTAGTAACACCCTGTATGTCTGCGTTTACAAAAGAAAGATCAAAGTAAAGATCCATACTATTCAACAAAGACAGGTTTTTCGCGTACGCCCATTGGAACATCTGGTTACCAAGTCCACCCATAAGTCTAACTATTATCATATAAAACTATTCTTTTTCTAATATATCATCGATTCTCGAATCCCTAATGAAGGCTTTCAACTCACCATAGGTGGTGAACTCTTCGATGAGTATGTCGTTGTAGTAAATGTCGAACTCGTCGAATGAACAGGACTCTTCATCTTGCCTCGGAAGTTCGCCGTTGTAACCGTTGTAGGTTTCGTAGGTCATTCCACTGAAGAATCCCCAACCCTCCTCTAATTCTATCTCGTCATGCCACGAAGTACAGTCGGAATCGAGTATCACCTCACCGACGAACCAGGTTTCACTTCTTGCGACGAATCTGAATCCTTTTTTGAAGTCTATATTCATAATGTTTATACCACATACAATCAACAAAGTCGCAAATCATATATAGAAAAAACAAAGTCAAATATAATGGAAAACAGAATAGTCGTAACAGAGTCACTTTTCACAGAGATATGTAAGAAAGGATACTTATCCACCCGCGACCAACTCGGAAACATAGACGTACACTTTACTAAGAACGACATAAAGGAATTATGTGCTGGAAAGACAGTCGAAAAGGAACAGTTCGAACCTAAGGCTTTTTTCACACTCGCAAAATTGGGTGAAGAGATGATGAACATACTCAAAAGATCTCCTGTTTATTACGACCTCTACGAGGAGCTAAACACACCATCATGAGTTGGTCAACAAACCTAATAATGCAGTGGAAGGAAGATCCGAAAACGGTCGAGCGAGATATGAAGATACTCGACCTATTAGGTGAAGGTGATGAGCTCGTAGTTCCTTATACCGAAGTTTCATTATTTGATCAAAACTACACACTCCGGAACAAAGGTGTGGTTCTGCTACACACCGACGAGGAACTATTAGAAATAATACACAACAAGACGAGTCCAGAGTCGATGCATCATGTAAATCCGTACGATCACCAGGTAGAGATGCTAAAGTTTATTCAGTCGAATAAAATGTCGGTACTCTGTACCGCAAGACAGATTGGGACTACTTCAGCATTAGCAGCATACGTTACACACTATCTAGCAAACAACTGGGAGAAGAGCATAATGTTCATGACCAAAGACGTCGAGGGTGCAACGAACAAGATACTGAAATCGTTGGAGAATTGTCCTTACCACAGACAATCTGGTATAGTTGACTACGACCTACACTCGGAAAAAGTCAACGTAGAAATTTCTAAAGACGTACTCGAGCAAAGCTCCGCTGCGGTAATAAGGTTCGAAAACGGTTGCACACTAAGAATATTCGATATGACGAAGTTGCTGGTTAGTCCGGATCTTCTTATTGTCGACGGCATCCAACACTTCGGTAAGGAGCTTTACGAAGGTCTTCTACCGGGACTTTTCGCAAGAAGTTGCAAGGTTGCCATAACGGGTCTTCCAGACAGAGAAGGAAAGTTCGCGGAGGTTCTGGAATGGGCGAACCATAACGACAAAGTCGAGGTCAAAAGATGGGACTGGACCTGTCACTGGTTCGAATTAGGGCAAGACATAAAGAGTATGTTGACCACGGAGGAGTGGTTGATGGAGTACGAGTTGTTAGTTCCTGGAACACAGGAGTGGCGAGATAAGATGTTGGAGACGATACTTAGATAACCATATGTAGTCTGATACTATAACCGTCTGTTGTGTCCCATTCACTCTCTTCTACATTATAGACATCACCGAATAACTCTCTGAACCTTTCACCATAGATGCGACCGAATTCGGCGACCTGCTCCTCATGTTCGTCGTCGAGACCGGTTAGTGCGACCTCAATCATCGGCATAAAGTCTTCACTCGGACCTTTCTCCCTAAGCTTTTTGATGTAGTTCTTCCGAAACTCTGGATCGACATTTGTGTAAATATCATCGATACGTAACTTTTCAGTATCCTGCACGAAACATGCACGAAAATGTTTACTTCCGTATGAAGGCAAACCCGGTGCACGTCTCATCTCGACAGTCTCTAACACGGCGTATAATATCTCGTAGTCGGCGACGCCGTAAAGACCGGTCTCTTCCATACATGATATCACCAGGTGCATATTGTCTTCAGAGTTTATCTTCCACAGATCCTGAACATCTTTGTTCTCAGAAAAGCTCTCGAAAATCTTTAAATATCTCATCAACTATATATAAAAATCCGTATATTAGTACCATGAAATATACAAGGAAAAAGTATCCGGACGGCGGAATCTACGCCGAGGTACAAGACTTCAGCAACCCACAGATAGTAGAAAGGATAAACTCATATGAGGACCTTTTCTTTATAAAGTCAATCAAAGATGTCTGCGACTTCAACGGAGTCACAGACGTAGAACTATTCATCCCGTGTATGTTCCAGCAACAACACGACCGTAGGTTCGCGGACAACGAATCGTTCGAACTTAGGTTAGTGGCAGACTTCATAAACTCTTGCAACTTCAGCAAGGTCACAATCTTCCACCCACACTCAGACTCTACCGTAATGGGAGTGAGGAACGCCAGAGTAGTAGATAATAGTGCTTTTATATCACAGGTTCTGAAAGACTTAGAACAAGAGCCAGTTATCCTGTCAACAGACGCAGGGTCGTTCAAATGGATCAACAAACTGGCAGACAAGATCAAGTTCGAGGGTGAGGTTTACAGCGCGAGCAAGTCGAGAGACCTAATCACACACAAACTAACGCAAGTAATCGAGAACGAAGACTTTGAGGGTAAAGATATTCTTGTTATTGATGATCTTTGTGTTTTCGGTGGAACTTTTGTTGGTTTGGCGAAACTTCTGAAAGAAAGAAATGCTGGTAAACTTTACCTAGCAGTATCACACATGACTGTTCAGAATCCTAACCCTGAGTTGGAGAAATGCTATGACAAAATATTCACGACAAACTCAAAGTTCGGATATTACGAGCTCAACAATTTGACAACTTATGATCTTGTTTATCTTTTAGAAGGAACAGTTTTCAACAAAGCACAAACCGTGTAAAATGGAATACGGAGTTATATACACGAAAATATGTCCGAAAGACGGCACACCCGGTGACTGGATAAAGTACTGCCACTTCCTTTCGGAAACTCCGAAGTCTTTCCAGGAAAACGTATCGACTATAACAGAGGATATAAACAAAAGGTTCAAAGACGACATCGTCATACCTATGGACGAGGACGTACATCCAGGATGTACCACAAAACCAGAGAAGGTAAGAGAGATTGCCGAAGAAATGCACAGACTCTACTCTGAAATGTGTGAGAGACAAGGAATACCAAACACGGTCAGAACGGTATACACGATTGGAGAATTAGACAACGTAGATAAAGAATCTACACACTACCTTCACGGTGAAACAATGGTGAAGTTAGGTCGCTTCTTGGACAAATATGAAGAAACCGGAATATACGAGATATGAAAAAAATAGTAAAGGCTTTCGCTTCTGTACTCAGGGTGATAGGAATGGCGATGACCATACCATCTTTCTTAATGGCACTGCCAGGAATGGCAGTCATCTTCATTAGTGAGGTAATTGACGAGGAGTCAGAGAATGAAAAGATAACCAAATACCTGGAAAGAAAGCAAGCAAATGAAGAAGTTTAAGATAGGAGGAGTGCCCGAGCACTTCAACCTTCCGTGGAGGAAGACCATAGAGGAAGGAAGACTAGATCAACTGGATGTCACACTACACTGGTCGGATATGACCGGTGGCACCGGACAGATGATAAAGGGACTCCAAGTAGGTTCGATTGACATCGCGGTACTTCTGACAGAGGGAATAACCAAATCCATATTAGAAGGACTCGACTCAAAAATAGTGGCGACCTACGTAAAATCTCCACTCAAATGGGGTATACACGTTCCGGTGGACGCAGAGGACATCGAGATTCCTGAGGACATACGCGGAGAGAAGTTCGCCATATCCAGAGAAGGATCTGGTTCACACCTTATGGCGTTCGTCAACGCACTGAACAGGGGCTGGAGCTTACAGGAGCTGGAGTTCGAGGTGGTCGGTGACATATACGGTGGTCTATGGGCACTGGAGAGCCACACCGCAGGAGTATTCCTATGGGAGAAGTTCACAACTAAACCGTTCGTAGACACTGGAAAGTGTAAGCGAATTGGTATAGTGGAGACCCCGTGGCCTTGCTTTGTTGTGGCGGTCAGGAATGAAGTTCTTTTGGGCAATGAGGAAATCATAAACAAAATACTATCCATCGTATTCGGGGTGGCCAGGGAGATAAAGGATGATCCAAACTCCGCCAACGAGATATCTTGGAGGTACAACATCGAACCGGATGATGCAGGACAATGGCTTTCCGAGACGGATTGGAACTACGAGGGTGGAATAAGAGAGGAAGACTTTACCAAGGCGGTCGAGTTCACGAAGACCATATCCGGAAGTGGCGTGTCGACAGATGGATGGAAGAACAAACTATTTAGCTAAAATCAAAAAGATGAAAGTAATCATTACTTTATTTTTCTTGCTAACACTGACGATGGTTATGTCGCAGCAAGATACGACCGAAATCGATAGTGATACGGTATACTACGAGAATACGAACCCCGAGGAATACTTTCTCATAAAGAAGAGTATGATATACTCATATCCTCAGAAAGGAACCGAATACGATGACGTTATCGACACAATAGCGGATCACATCAGAGGTGGCGGCGTACTGATGACAAACCTGGACGTCAACTCCAGGATGAACGCGTTGGCAGCAGAGCGTAGAAGATGTACACTTTTGAAAAACGGACATAGCGACTCGTCTAAGGTCGCAATAAACGACAGGATAGGAGACAGCAGAGCAGAAAACTCGATATACCTTTTCTGTAGCTATTTCACAGATTCGATTAAGCACAACTTCGTTCTTAGGAAGTTCGACCAGGTAGAGAATTGTAATTGTTCACAGTCTGCATTCGATGAAATTACAGAGATAAAGGATATAACCAGTGCATTGGAGAGTCCTAAGTTGAAGTGGATGACCTTCACATACTTTCAGCACTACTCGGTAGACGACGAGATGGACGAGTTCATCTTTGTCGAGTACAAAATGAAATGGAGACTATTCGCCAGAGCACATACTTTGATACTCGAGGGCGACGACAAAGAAATTATCCATATATTTACAGAATAAAAATAAAACCAAAAACTATGTTTAGACCAACAACACTTTTCTACACAGACGGGTACAAGATCGGACACCCAGCAATGCTCGCAGAAGGAACCGACTTCTTATACGGAACTTGGATTCCACGTTCAACGAAACACGCACCTAAGGGAGTCACAAAGATTGTATCTTTCGGACAACAATTGACTTGGCGATGGATCCACGACGAGTTCACGGAGAACTTCTTCGCACAGCCGGTCGAGGTGGCAGAGAACTTCATAAAGGATATGTGTTCATACCTTGGAATGGAGTACAACGGAGACCACTTCATCGAATTGCACAAATTGGGATATCTTCCTATCAGAGCAAAAGCTCTTCCAGAAGGAATCGAGACGCGTCCTAACGTTCCTCACATGACTTTCATCAACACAAAGAAAGGATTCGCTTGGCTTACTCTTTTCTTAGAGACAATAGTATCTTCTTTGGCGTGGAAACCTGCGACGTCCGCTACAATCGCTCTAAAGTACAAAAGAAACCTGGCTGAGTGGGTATTGAAGACAGACCCTACGAACGCTTGGCTTATCCCGTTCTTGGCACACGACTTCTCTGCAAGAGGAATCGACCCATGGACTATGGTGTCTTCAGGATTAGGACACGCAACATCCTTCAGAGGATCTGACACGTTGGTAGTCATTCCTGCGGCGAGATACTTCTACGGAGAAAACGAAGTTGTTATCAACTCTGTAAACGCTTCTGAGCACTCAGTTTCAACTACTAAGATATTCACGGTAGGTGAGAAGCAAATGTTGATTGATTGGATGACCAAATTCGACAAAGGAATTCTTTCTGTTGTGATGGATACTTTTGATATCACTAAGGTTGCCAAACCAGGTGAAGGAGGATACTGTTTCGACTTGAAAGACCAAATCTTATCTCGTGATGGTAAATTGGTTATTCGTCCTGACTCTGGTGATCCAGTAGATATTATCTGTGGACACGGAAGAACTGAGTTGACAGAGAACGAGAATCGTGCTTTCTATCCAGAGTTCTACACGAAAGGACTTATCGAGTGTTTGTGGGACATCTTCGGAGGAACTATCAACGCACAAGGTTACAAAGTCTTAGATCCACACATCGGAGCAATCTACGGAGACTCAATCACGACAGACCGTCAGGTTCAGATCTATGAAAGATTGGCAGCTAAAGGATTCGCGGCAACGAACATTGTATTAGGAGTAGGATCTTACACTTACCAATACAACACCCGTGACACTTTCGGTTTCGCTGCAAAAGGTTCATGGTTTGAGGCCAACGGTGTGGCGTACGACATCTACAAAGACCCTATCTCCGACGACGGAACCAAAAAGTCACTGAAAGGATTCATCTCGGTTCACGAGACCGAGGACGGAGACCACTCTGTCGGCGTACAATGTACACTCGACCAGGAGAAAGAAGGAATCCTTCAGGTAATCTACCAGGACGGCAAGTTCTACAATCAGATTACATTGTCCGAGATCAGAGGTAAAATCGACAAGCTCGCCGAGATTACACAGACACAGACGGTATAGTCAAAAAAACAATAAAAAAGCGCCTCTCGGCGCTTTTTTTCGTATATTAGCACTATGAAGACGATAAGAATAGGAGAAAGAGAACTTCAGTACGAGGTTTTCGATGACGTAAACGAGTACGATGGAGTAACATACGAGACGGCCTTCTACGAAGGGACCACCACGGTCACAAAGAGAAAGTACCTAATTTTCGGAGAGAAGATAACGAAGGTCGTGCCGAACGAGGTGTTCAGGTTGTACTTCAACATAGAGGACGAAAGGATGACGAAGTACGAGGTCAGGGCGAAGATAGAGCGCGAGGTCGAGCTTCTCGACAGAAAGGAACAAATCGAAAAAGGCGAGATTATATGATGTACATAGAAAAGGCACACCACCTCTACCTAGCAGCATTATTCATACTAATAACACTTGTCTCATATGGGCAGGACACCACATTCTACGAAAACGGCGTCGAGATAACTATGGACAAGAAGATATACTCGCTGATACAGGCCAAGTGCAATAAAAAATACCATACGATGGTCCCCGGATGGAGGATACAGCTCGACTTCTCGACCAACAAAGAAAATCTGGAAGATGCAAGGATGAGGTTCATCAAATACCACCCGGAGATAGAGACCTACATAACATTCGACGCACCGAACTGGTATCTCAGAGTCGGAAACTTCGAGGACAGAGGCGACGCTGAGCTTTTCACAGAGGAGATACGTGTACATTATAGAGGAGTCTTCACTCTTCCGTCGAAGGTCTTCCAGAAAAAAGAAGAGGAATAAAGGAATAACAGGAAAAATCATTATATTTGTAAAAAAGTCTAAATCTAAAACGTAAAAAAATATGTCAAACTTAACGGAAAAAACGGAATCAACTGATGAAGTGAAAGTACCCACAATTGGTAAGTTTAAAACAAAAGGAAAGTTCGTTAGCTTTATGTCGGCGACACAAGGAAGAGTTCGACTTTTCCGCGAGACCGCATACATCGACGGTTCACAATTGTCAGGTTTGTTTGACAAAACAAAGTTCAAAATGACAATCTGTGACGAAGGTACCGTAGACTTCGAAGAAATTGACACAGAAATCGCAGACGAGGCTATGTTGAAACGTCTTATCAATCAAATCGAGGATGCCGATGTAACTGGTTACGCAAACAAATTCGTTACATCCGGATTCACGTTCAAAGACGAGGATGGTAGCATCTGCTACCTTGAGGTCGAGCATCAAAAACCAATCGACAAACTTCGTTCCCTATTCGACGAGCCGGAAATCTCCGATAAAGGACTTAGCGCACTGGATTTACTTTTCGGTGGCGACGACGAAGAGTCATTAGACCTTTCAGAAGAAGACGTCGAGACTATCGTAGAAGAGGTTGAGAATCCATCAGAACCTAACGAGAAACTGAAGTCCGCAGCAGAGAGTTACCTGGAGGAATCGTTCCGTAAAATGAACGAACAAAAAGTGAACGAACTGAAAGAGCGTATCGATAAAGCTGAGAGAGAACTTAACAAAACTAAGTTCGAGTTGAGCACAGCAGAGACAAAAGTAAAGAAGACAACCGAGGAGTTGAAGATTTTGAACTCTCGTATGGAGACGTTAGTACCAACGAACGAGCCTAACGGAATTGTTTTCCACGTATCTGAGGAGAAAAAACACGAAACAGGATTAGACGAGAACACCAAACACGTAGCCGACAAGATTGCAGATCTTTTAGGATTGAAGAAAGACGTTCTTTTCACTCAGCTCACATCCGGATTCTACGAGATCAACATCACAGACAAACGTGAGGACTACAGCAAAGAGGACGAGGAGAAAGAAGTCGAGTTGAACAAAATCATCAACGACATCAAGTCTATCGACATCGAGGGTAAGTTCGAAATCAAACCTGAAGGTGGTGTGATAAAAATCACTTACACAGGTGAGCTGAACTGGCACGAGATTACATCCAAAATGATTCGTAAAGGTTTCGAGCAAGACGAGGAGTTCGACAAGTTCGTAGGATCAAACTCGTACACAAGCAAGGTTACCGAGAGAGGATCCGAAGAGGACGAGGAGTTTGAGATTGGATTTCCTAAATCTCTCCTTTCTGGCGATGACGAAGAAGAAACCTTCGAGGAGGATTTCGATGAAGATGAGGACGACAAAGACGAAGTACCTACAGACTTCCATACAAAGGAACTGATGACCTTCGAAGAGCCGACAGACCTTGTAATCTGGACAGAGCCATCTATCGGAAACTACGGAGACGCAGACATCACACTT